>Ga0209573_1000164_pt1 | contig 168875 bp, 157 predicted proteins | sample TNRBio252014_DNA_FD_185870 | JGI IMG/M metagenome (GOLD analysis project Ga0209573, IMG submission 185870) | Wastewater treatment Type I Accumulibacter community from EBPR Bioreactor in Madison, WI, USA - TNR Reactor_6/25/2014_ DNA (SPAdes)... | ecosystem: Engineered > Bioreactor > EBPR >...
CAATGCGCGTAATCTCGTTCATGGACGGCTCCTGTTCACTTCGACAGCGAACCTTGGCACCAGATGCCGCGGGGCCGTCCACCCCAACGGATGCAGCGCAAGCGAAATCCGGGTCTGCGTGCCGGAAACATTCCCGCATTCCGCTTCGCTGCATGCAGGCTACGCCGCAGTGCGGATGACTGGACGAACTCCCCGCCCGCGCTGTCAGGTCTCCTCCTGGGATCAAGACTCGAAGGCTCGGCGTGGGATGCCGGACTGGCGGATGATCGAATGCAGCCGCGCCGACGCGAAGGTCCGCATGGTCCGGGACCGGAACGGTGATGGTACCGGGCGGGGCGTCCTTCTGCATGATCACGTGGCTGCCACGCTGGCGGACTTCGTGAAACCCATGTGCAGCGAGGATGGCGCAGACTTGCCGGCTGGAGAGGACGCGCAGCTTACCCAACCGCGACCTCGACCTGCGTCACGTAAAGCTCACTCTTCAGCCGGGACTTGATTTCGTCCGGCGACGCGCACTCGAAAAACAGGTCGAGGGCTTCCCGCAGGTTCTCGCGCGCCTGCTCGACCGTTTCGCCCTGGCTGGCGATGTCCAGTTCCGGACAAAGGGAAACATATCCCGACCCCTCGCGTTCGATAATCGCGGTCAGTCTCATCGCCAGCTCCAGCAGTCAGAAGGCTTGCGGTCGCTCAGCCGACATTAGCGCAGAGCGGCGTCGTTGTCGGTACCTGGGATAACCCAGGCACGCTTGCAACCCGCGGGCCTGTAGAACTGTGGGAGCGAAGCAGGGGCTGCGCGGTGCCGGGTGGCCCGACCGCGGTCCCGCGCCAGTTCGGGCCGATTGCCTGCGTCGCGGCCCCCTCCCGGGTCAGGCGGCTTGTTCTGCCAGGGTGCGCTGCGGCAGCATCGGCGCAGTGGCCGGCCGCCGGCGGCCGGGGTCTCGCGGTGAGCCGCAGCTGGCGGTCGCCTGCAACAACGCTGCCACCGGGTTCGGACGTGAAAAGACGACATCATGACGACAAATGACGACATTTGACGACATCGGCGGCGGAAAATGACGACTTTCGACGACATCCGTCGTCATTTCGAGGCGTTCCGAATCAAGGGGTTGCGAGCGAAATGACGACATTTGACGACAAATGACGACACTTTCGCCGCCGCAGGCGGGCGCCGGCGCCTGAACCCGCCGGAGGTGGTGGCCTGCCGAACTCGGCGGTGGCCGCACTCCGGGCCGCACAGGAGCCGGGCGACCTGCGGCTCCCGGATCTGAGGCGTGCCGTCGCCCGGGGGCGCTCCCGGCGACGGTCAGGCGGCGCGCGCTTGCGGGCCGTTGCCGGCGGCGGCGACGGAGGCCGGTGTGTTCGGCAGGGTGGCGATGAAGGCGCGGACCTGCTGCCGGTGTTCCAGGTCGAGCGGGAACAGCAGGTGTGATCCGTGCGCCGACACGCCCACCAGGCGGGCGCTGATCGGCCGGTCGAAGCCCCGAAGCTCCAGCGTCACGACGCTGCCCGGGGGACACGACAGCGGCGTTTCCAGCCGTGCCCCGCCTTCGGAGATGTCGACGACGCGGGCCTCGGCCGTCGTGTCCGCCTGCTGCAGCCGGGCCGCGAGCGAAACCGGGACGCGCTCGAACCGCCGCCGCTCGTCGGCGTTGCGCACCGAGCCCAGGAAGTGGCCGATCTCCCGGTCCAGCAACGAGGTTTCCTCGACGATCTCCCGGGCCGCCACCTCGATGCCTTCGGAGGACGCGGCCGATCGGGCGGCCGTGTCCAGGGCGATGTCGATGCCGTCCGCCACATCCCGGGTCTGGGCGCTCATCGACTGGGTCTTGCCGGCGATCTCCCGGGTGGCGCCGCTCTGGCTGCGCATCGCCTCGGCGACCTCGGCGGTGATCGCGTCCAGCCGGCCGATGGTCGTGGCGATCCCTTCGATCGACGCCGCCGTGTCGCGGGTGACCGACTGCATGGCGGCAACCTGCGCTTCGATGTCGCCGGTGGCCCGGGTGGTCTGATCGGCCAGCTGCTTGACCTCCGCGGCGACGACGGCGAAGCCCTTGCCCGCAGCGCCGGCGCGGGCGGCCTCGATGGTGGCATTGAGCGCCAGCAGATTGGTCCGGGTGGCGGTCTCGTTGATCAGGGAGACCACTTCGCCGATCTTGGCGGATGCGGCGACCAGCTGCTCGACCATCGACCGCGAGTGCGCCGCTTCCCGCGACGCCGTTTCCGCCAGGCGGGCGGCATCCACGGTCCGCCGGTTGACGCCGTCGATCGACGCCGACAGGGCTTCCGTGGCGCTGTTCACCTCGTCGACGACGCAGCTCGACGAGCGGGCGGCAGTGCCGGCCACGTCCGCGGCCCGACGGGTTTCGGCGCAGGCGCCGATGCCGTCGGCGGCCATCTGCAGCATTCCGGTGCAGCGCTGGGAGACCTGCTGCAGGCAGGCGGCCATGGTGCCGCTGAAGTCCTCGATCAGGCGGTCGATGGCCTTTTCCTGCCGTTGCTTCTGCGCCTGCTCGGTAATCTGCAGCTCATGCAGCCGCTGGGTCTCCAGGATGGTGGAGCGGAAGACCTCGAGCGCCCGGGCCAGCACGCCGAGTTCGTCGCGGCGATCGGTCGCCGGGACGACCAGCTCCACGTCGCCGTGCGTCAGGCTCTCGACCACCCGGGTCAGCCGGTTCAGCGGGATGGCGATCATGCGCGCGATTGCCGTGCCGCCGACGACCACCAGCAGGCCCGTCAGCAGGGCGATCCCGCCGACGATGCGGCTCAGGTCGCGCGCGGCGGCGCCGAGCGCATCCACCTGCCGTTCGGCGCTCCCGTGCGTCGTATCGAATACGGCATCGAGAATGTCGCTGACCGTCGTCTCCGCCTCGGCCACCGGACCGGTCAGTGCCGCCAGCGCATCCTCCTGGGCAAACGCGGCGGCGAAGTCGAACACCTTCGACGCCTCGGAGCGGAACTGGTCGAAGGGCGGGATGAGTTCCCGCAACAGGGCTGCTTCGTCGTCGGCCGCGGGCGGCCTGTTCCCGCGGCGACGTTCCCCCGCCTCGACGAACGCCAGCAGTCGATCGGCCACGCTGGCGCTGATGCGATCGAATTCCTCGCGGTCGACTTTCAGGATTTCCACGTCGAGCTGCGAAGGGGCCTTCAGCATCAGCGCCCGCGCTCGCTGGAAGTCCACCGCCAATTGCGCCGACACGGCCATCGGTGTGAAGGCGTGGTCGAAGAGCCGGTGACCGGAGTCGTGCATGCGCTGAAAGCCGTTGACGGCGATGACGCCGATGACGGCGAAGCCGATCAGCGAAGCGGCGACCATGCCGCCCAGCTTCCGGGAAATCGTCAACTTCATCGGGTTTACCCCCCCTCGATCCTGTGACACCGTCCGCCTCGTGGCGGTTTCGTCCCTTCCTGCCGCCGCCCTGCGAGCCCTACTTTCCGGCGACGGTGATCTCGCCGACGGCGGCGATGAGCTTCTGTTGCGCCGGTCTCGGGGCGCCACGGCTGATGAGCGCCATCGGCTGGGCGACTGCGAGCCCCGGCAGAACCTTCCCGGCGACGAGATCCTTCAGCCCTTTGCCGGAACCACTGGTGGTCAACTTCAGCGGCTCGCCGATCTTCTGTTCGATCGTCGAGCGATTGGGCTCGATGGCCAGCTTCGCCAGCGTGCTCGATCCGTTCAGACGCATCTCGGTGGAGGCGCCGGCGGAGAACATCACTACGCCTGCCAGTGCGGCGGTGCAGAGGGCGGTCCCCAGTACGGACTTGCGCATGTCCTTCTCCTTCCGGAACTGCCGCATCCGTTCGCCCAGGATTATTGGGAAGGGGCACACAATCGGAAACCTGGACCGGAGACTAATCTTCTCGTGGTTAAGGAGTGGTTTCGAGGGGCCGTGCAGGGATCGATGGAGGATCCGGACCTTTGTCCGACGGGATGTTCGTTCGATGTCCGCCCGGGCGTGTGCTTGCATTTGCCGCCTCCCGCGCGTATCTGAGCCGATCACGCAGGTCTGGATCGCTACGGGAGTTTCATCGGATGGGTTACAGGATCGCGGTCGTGGGTGCGACGGGCAACGTCGGCCGTGAGATGTTGCAGACGCTGGCCGACCGGCAGTTCCCTGCCGACGAGGTCGTGGCGCTGGCCTCCGAGCGTTCGGTGGGCCGAGAGATCTCGTTCGGGGAGAACGCGACGCTGAAGGTGAAGAACCTGGCCACGTATGACTTCCGCGGCATCGACATCGTGCTGTCGTCACCCGGCGCAAAGGTCTCCGCCGTCTACAGTCCGAAGGCGGCGGCGGCGGGTGCGGTGGTCGTGGACAACACGTCCCACTTCCGGATGGAACCGGACGTGCCGCTGGTGGTGCCCGAAGTTAACCCCGACGCCATCGCCGGCTATCGCAAGCGCGGCATCATCGCCAATCCAAACTGCTCGACGATCCAGATGGTGGTGGCACTCAAGCCGCTGCACGATCTGGCACGCATCCGCCGGGTGGTGGTCGCCACCTACCAGTCCGTCTCGGGCGCCGGCAAGGACGCGATGGACGAGCTGTTCGAGCAGACGCGCGGCATCTACGTCAACACGCCGGCGCAGACCTATCAGAAGAAGTTCACCAAGCAGATCGCCTTCAACGTCATCCCGCACATCGACGTCTTCATGGAGGATGGCTCCACGAAGGAAGAGTGGAAGATGGCGGTGGAGACACGGAAGATCCTCGATCCGAACATCCAGGTGCATGCCACCTGCGTGCGCGTGCCGGTGTTCATCGGTCACGCCGAGGCGGTGAACGTCGAGTTCGAGCGAGGGTTCACCGAGGAGCAGGCGCTGGCGGCGCTGCGGGCGGCCCCCGGGCTCAGTGTCATCGACTACCGGGCCGACGAGGGCTACGTCACGCCGCAGGAGTGCGCCGGCGAGGATGCGGTCTACGTCAGCCGGCTCCGGCGCGATCCGACGGTGGCGAACGGGCTCAGCTTCTGGTGTGTCGCCGACAACCTGCGCAAGGGGGCGGCGCTGAACGCGGTGCAGATCGCCGAGGAACTGGTCCGCAGCCACCTGCGCAAGGCGGCCTGAACGGCACCACCGCCCGGCACCGAAGGCTCGGTGACCGGGCGGCGGGATTGCCGATCCAAGATCAGGCGGCGCGAACGTCGGCGAGGAAGCGGTCGACCAGCCTGCGCATGGCGTCCGACTGTTCGCTCAGCCTCGCGGCCGACTGCGCCACCTGGGATGCTGCGGCACCGGCTTCGCCGGCGGCGCGGGTGACGCCCTCGATGTTGCTGCTGACGTCCTCGGTACCGCGGGCCGCCTGTTCCACATTCCTGGCGATCTCCTGCGTTGCTGCGTCCTGTTCCTCGACGGCGGCGGCGATGGTGGTGGCGATCTCGTTGATCCGGCCGATGGTGGTGACGATTTCCTCGATGGCGCCGACGGTGCCGGTGATGTCGCCGCGCACCCCGTTGATCTGACGGGAAATCTCCTCGGTCGCCTTGGCCGTCTGGTTGGCTAGGCTCTTCACCTCGCCGGCCACCACCGCGAAGCCCTTGCCGGCGTCGCCGGCCCGCGCCGCCTCGATCGTGGCGTTCAGCGCCAGCAGGTTGGTCTGGGCGGCGATGTCGTTGATCAGCCCCACGATGTTGCCGATCTCGTTGGCGGCCTCGGCCAACCCGCGCACCGCCTGCTGGGTGCGGTCGGCCTGTTCGGCTGCGGCCTGGGTGATGGCGTGCGAGTTGGTCATCTGCCGGCCGATCTCGCGGATCGACGACGCCAGCTCCTCGGCGGCGGTCGCCACCGTCTGCACGTTGGCCGACGCCTGCTGCGAGGCGGCGGCGACGGCGGACGCCCGGTGGTTGGTGTCGTCGGCGGTTCCCGACATGCTTCGGCTGACCGACTCCATCTCGGATGCCGCACCGCCCACCGCCTGCAGCGCCTGGCCGACCTGGCTGTCGAATGCCCGGTTGAGGTCGTCCATCCGGCGCGCCCGGGCCTCGCGGGCCGTGTGCTCGGCCGCCTGTTCCTTCTCCAGGCGCGTCCGGGTGATGGCGTTCTCCTTGAACACCTGCACCGCCTTCGCCATGTCGCCAACCTCGTCACGGTGGTCGGTGCACGGCACCTCGACGCCGGTGTCGCCCTTGGCGAGCGCCTGCATCGCCGTCGTCATCCGCCCGATCGGGTGCGAGATGCCGGTGCCGATGGCGTAGGCCGCGAGAAGGCCGAACAGCAGGCTGACGGCGGCGGCAGCGGTCGTAATCATTTCCGAACGACGGACCTGGGCTTCGGCGCGCGGGCCGAGTTCATCCTGCTGGTTCTTTGCCTTCAGCTTGAAGTGCTCGATCGCGTCCGCCATCGCCGGGCCGATGCGGTCCATCTCGCCGGTCATGAGGGCGTTGCGGTCACGGATCGTCTTGTGAAGATCAGTCGAGCGGCTGGCGTAGAAGTCCAGTCCGGCTTGCACCTCGCTCAACATCCGCCGATCCTCGCCGTCGGTCGCCGCGGAGGCCAGCTTGTCCAGGTCGGCGCGCATTTCGGTTAGTTCGTGTCCGACGCGTTCTGCCGCCTCGGCATCGCTGGAGTCGACGAAGCGTGCGTTGGAAATGCGTGCCAGCAGCAGATGGCGCAGGATCTCGCCGCTCTCGTACGCCATCTGGGTCTGGTTGCTGCGTCCGCTGCGCTCCATCAGGGAGGTCAACGTCTTTTCGAGATTGCGGCCGGTCACCCGCACTTCGCTTTCGTAGAGCCGGTTGAGGTCTCCCTGCAGACGGACGACCTGCTCGAACGCCGTGCCATAACCCGCTGCTTGTCCCTTCAGCTCGGACATCAGCTTCCTGACGTCGCTGTCGCCCGCATCGGCGATGACGGCATCGAGAACGTCTGCCGTCGTCTTCAGCCGGGCTCGCACGGTGTCGGAGAAGCCGACTTCGCTGGTCAGGCTGAAGTTCTTCGCTGCGAGGCGCGCCTCCAGCATGTTGGCCTGCACCCGGCCCGCTTCGTTGGCCTGTCGGGCGAGTGTCCGATAATCACCGAAGTTATCGCTGGCGTTGTCCAAACCCCACATCGCCGTTCCGGCCAGGGCCACGAGCAGCAGCAGCAGGATGCCGAAGCCGCCGCCGATCTTGCCGACAATCCTGAAGTTCTTAAGGAAACCGAACAGCTTGTCAGACATGGTAATAGCTCCAACATGGAAACGACCGTGCGTCGGAGCACCTTCCCTGCGTGCTCGCTCGGCAATCGTCGCCGCCCATGCTACGGAGCGGGAGTAAAGGGCGTGTTACCGTTGGCGAATTTGCCGCCCTAGGCGAATGCAAGAAAAAAAGGGCGCCGCGAGGGCGCCCTTGAACAGTTGGAGAGTGAACACGAGACTTTGGTGTCAGCAGTTGCCTGTGCGGCGGCCGCAGACCGTGTTCAGCATCGTGACGAACCGGCTGTCCATGGTGGAGCTGCCCTGATAGAAGGGGCCGACTGCGGTGGGGCCGTAGGAGGTCACGCCGATGATGGTGTTCAGCTGCGCATTCACCCCCCCGGTCTGACCCGCGGACGGCACGCCGAAGTTCTGCACCCACGGCCCGCCGCTGGAGCCGCCACGCATGTCGGAGCCGTAGATCACCGCACCGTTGGTATCGGCGGCGAAGCTCTGGGCGGTCACCTGATGCATCCTCTCGCCGCTGTCCAAGTTTCCTGGATAGCCCAGCAGGTGGGCGTGGTTGGGGCGCAGCTTGCCGGTGGCGTAGCCGAGGTAGCCGGTGACGTCGCCGATGCGTCGACCATTCAGGTCGGCCATCTGGAACAGGGCGTAGTCGGCGCCGTTGGGAACGGCACCGCCGCCGTTGATCCAGGTCGCCGTGGTGATGACGAAGACCGGCGTCCACGAGCCGTAGGGCGCGATGCCGGCGCGGTAGGAGGGTATGAAGACGAAGTTGGTGTAATAGGCGTTCGGGTTGCCGTTACCGGAATGCACGCAGTGCCCGGCGGTGGTCACCACGCGGGGCCGCTGCACCGCGCCGGAGCAGATGAAATCGCCCTCGCCCGGCTTGGTGAAGAAGATCTTGCCGACGGTTCGATAGGGATAGGCGGTCGTCGCTCCGTCCGGGAACACGCGGCTGCTGCTGAAATGCGCCCCGCGGCTGCCGGCGTTCTGCGGCTCGACCGCGCCGGAGTCGACGCCGGCTTCGGCAGTGGGATCGGGTTCGAACAGCCGGTTCTCCAGGTCGGGCTTGACGGCGAGCGACGGCGGCTTACCGGCGCCTGCGACCGTTGTGACCGCGGCAGCCGGCAGGTCCGGGGACAGGTCGGCCAGCGGAACCGGCGTGGTGGACGTCTGCGGCAGGTCGAGCGACCGGGCATTGCGCATCCGCTCCGGCGTCCAGTAGGCGCGGACCGCCGCGGGCTTGGCCGGCAGTGCCATCATCACCACGCCGCTGCCGGTTGTCGCATCCGCGGCGATGGCGGCAGTCGCGCCGACGGCTGCGAGACCGCCTGCGGCCAGTGCGGCGGACAGCATGCAGCGGGCGATCGGCCACCACCCGGTAGCCTGGACGAACGTCGGACGAAGCGGCTCGGGGGATGGCAGCAGTGCGGGCGTCATCGTCGAAAGTCCCTCCTCAAAATACAACCGGCAAGCTCCGTCAGATGTAGGCGGGCGATCCGGGGTGCCTCTGTGATTGCATTTCATGCGCGATAATCAACCGGCCCACAGTTAGACCAGCTGTGTGCGCCCTGTCAGCCCCCGGTTGGGCCACATCGCGGGTGTTTCTCGCGCGCCGGGCAGGGCTGGAGCAACGGGTGGTCCGCGGAACGAGGACGAGGGGTCGTGAATCGGGCGGGTCAGGCCAGCCGGCGGACGACCGGTTCGTCGGGTGGCCTCTCCAGCCAGCGCTGCGCCGCCACCAGCGCCAGGTCGTGGGCCTGAGGGTCTGCCGCGGTGTGGCGGACCACCGCCCAGGTCGCGGCGACGGCCAACCCGAGCGCCGTCGGCGCATCGCCGCACTCCAGCCAGCGAGCGAGAAACAGCGCCGCCAGCAGGTCGCCAGCCCCCTTTGCCGCCAGCGCCAAGCGCGGGGTCTCCGCGATCCACCCGCCGTCATCGGTGGTGAGCACCGTGCCGATCCCCTCCGGCGGCAGGTCCGTCGCCTGCACCGAGCTCACCAGCAGCAGCCGGGGGCCGCGGCCGCGCAGCTCCGCCGCCGCCGCGAGCACGGACGCCAGCGTCGGCAGACGCCGGCCGGCGAGGATCTCCAGCTCGAAATGGTTGGGGGTCAGGATGTCGGCCGCGAACGCGTGCGTGCGAAGGAAGTCGGCCACCGACTGGGCGACGTAGAGGCCGGTCTCCCGGTCGCCCATCACCGGATCGCAGCACCAGGGGGCATCGGAGCGGGCGCGCCGGACCCGGCTGACCGCGTCGAGGACGACAAGGCCGTTGTCGGCGCTCCCCAGGTAGCCGGAGAGCACCGCCCGGCAGTCCGTCAGCACGCCGAGCGCGGACAGCCCGTCGACCAGCCGGGCGAGTTCATCGGCGGGGCGGATGCCTCCACGCCAGGCGCCGTGGCCCGGGTGGTTGCTGAGGACGACGGTGTCGATCGGCCAGACGTCCCAGCCCAGCCGGCGCAGCGCAAACTCGGCCCCGGCGTGGCCCACGCCGCCGCAGACGACGCGCGACTGGAAGGAGAGGATCGCCACGGCCCGTTCTTCGTCGTGGAGGAGAGCGGCGCAGCTTGCCACCGACCCGCTTCCGAGAGTACTTTTTTCGCAAGTGCGAAGATCACACATCCGAGGAGGGGGTAGCCATGCCCAAGACCGCTCGTCCGCGCCGCAGCGTCCTTTATATGCCGGGGTCCAACGTGCGTGCGCTGGAGAAAGCGAAGACGCTGTTGGCCGACGGACTCATACTCGATCTGGAGGATGCGGTGGCGCCGGACGCCAAGCAGCAGGCCCGCAAGCAGGTGTGCGATGCGGTGAAGGGCGGCGGCTACGGGATGCGCGAGCTGATCATCCGCGTCAACGGCCTCGCCACCCCCTGGGGCTACGAGGACATTGCCGCGGCGTCCCGTTCCGGCTGCCACGCGCTGTTGCTGCCAAAGGTGGAGAGTGCCGATGCCATCCGGCACATGGAAGCGATCATGCGGGCGAACGGCGCGCCCGACGACATGGCGATCTGGGCGATGATGGAAACGCCGCGCAGCGTACTCGCCTCGGAGCAGATTGCCGCGTCCACGCCGCGCATGCAGTGCTTTGTCATGGGCACGTCGGACCTCGCGAAGGAGCTCGACTGCGCCCACACCCGCGAGCGGCTGCCGTTCATCACCTCGCTGGGCCTGTGCCTGCTGGCCGCCCGTGCCTACGGCCTCGCCATCCTGGACGGCGTCTATCTCGACTTGAAGGATGACGCCGGCTTCGAGTTCGCCTGCCTGCAGGGCGCGGAGATGGGCTTCGACGGCAAGACGCTGATCCATCCCAACCAGCTCGCGGTCTGCAACAAGGTCTTCACGCCGCGGCCCGAGGACGTGGAATGGTCGCGCAAGATCATTGCCGCACACGCGGACGCGGCGGCGCGTGGCGAGGGCGTGGCGGTCGTGGACGGCAAGCTGATCGAAAACCTGCACGTCGAAAGCGCCAAGCGGCTGGTGCAGATGGCGGATGCCATCGAGGCCATGCAATCCGCTCCTGCCGCGGCGTAAGGGGCGGGGATGTTCGTTCGCGGATTGCGCGCCGGGGCCGTGCTGCGGGCCGTGGCGATGGCGCTGGCTCCGATCGCCGCCGGCGCCTGTTCATCCGGTGCCGGGGATCAGGCCGGATCCGGCTCCGGCACAGCCGTGGAGCAGGGGATGCAGGACGCTTCCGCTCTCGGCGGCAGCCGCTGGCGCGCCGAAGAGGTCGGCGGCCGTGCGGTTGCCGAGGGCGTGCAGTCCACACTGGTGTTCGACCCGGCCGGCCGGGTGTCCGGCAGCGGCGGCTGCAACCGCTTCATGGGGCCGGTGGAGGTCGGTGCCGGCAGCATCCGCTTCGGTGCGCTGGCGGCGACGCGGATGGCGTGCCCGTCTCCGGGCCTGGAGCAGGAAGACCGCTACTTCGCCGCTCTCGCCCGGTCGGAGCGCTGGCGCGTCGACGCCGATGGCCGGCTGGTCCTCATGGACGCTGCCGGCGGGCCGGTCGTCGTCTTCCGGCGGCAGCCATCCTGACGTGCGACGGCTGCGCGGCGGGACGCCGCGCGTGCCGTGAGGAACCCCTCCCGTGGCGTGCTCAGGAACTGACGGCGATCGCCAGCAGCACCAACGCGTTCGCCAGCAGCCACCAGACCAGCAACTGACTTTCGCTGGAGCCGCCCGCGCGGCCGATCCTGCCTGCTCTGTTCATCGTTGCACTCCCGCCTGACCCCATGTCCCGCCGATGTTCCGGATGCCCGGTCAGGGCCCCCCGGACGTACCTCCCGGTTCGGGCCCCAGCGATATACGTCCGGCGCGGGAGCGAACGATGCAGCAGACGCGTTTCCAGGTGATGTCGCTGCGGTGCCCGCCGTGTTTCAAATGTTTCCGGCAAGCGGTGTGCAAAAAAAACGGGGCGGAGTTGCGGGACTCCGCCCCAAGGTCGCACTTGCCGTAGACCCGTCACTCGAGGACCGGCGGACGGTGGTCTGGTCGTCGGACGTCACCGCCTTTCGGCCCGAACGGGAAGCCCAGATTAACGGACATCGCCTGAATAGGCGGCCTGCCGAATTCAGCGGGTCGACGCCCGGGCTGCGACGACTCCCGACGCGGCCCCATGGCGGCCGAGGAGGCCGCCAACGGTGTGCGACCGGAAGGGCGCAGGGCAGTGATCCAAGAAAAGGGCGGCGAACCGCCGCATCTCCAGGCGCCGCTTCGATTGTAAACAATGCTTATGAATACGAAAACGGGCGGAAGGTTGCCCTTCCGCCCGCGTCGTAGCTAAACCCCCCTGGCCTACGTCAATCAGGCTAACCTGTAGCAACGACATTGCTTGTCGAGAAAACGACTTGTTCCTGCCCCCAGCCTGGCAATTATTTAACAAGTCCCGCCCATTTTTCGACAAAGTTTGCGTCCGACCGACAAGGCAGAGTATAGTCACCCGCTCGTCCGTTGTTCTGTGAACCGGATCACATTGTCGCACGATAATGTGATGCAGGTGACAGCGCGGCGAGGATCCCGGTCTTCCGCTGGTGATGCGGCCGCTATTTTTCGGCCGCCTTGAGCTGCTCCTCGGTCGCCTCGATGCGCACCTTGGCGGTGCCGTCCTCGAGAATGCCCAACTTGCGGGCGGCTTCCCTGGACAGGTCGATCTTTCGGTTGCCGACGTAGGGGCCGCGATCGTTGATCTCGACTTCGATGCTTTTCCCCGTCTCTACGTTGGTGACGGTTACCTCGCTGCCGAGCGGCAGCTTGCGGTGTGCCGCGGTCATGTCGTTCTGGTCGAACACTTCGCCGCTGGCCGTCTTCCTTCCGTGGAAGCCGGGGCCGTACCACGACGCGATGCCCTGCTCGATGTAGGTGATCGCCGCGTTGTCCTTCCCCGCATACCGGTAACCGGTCAGCGCTGCCGCCGCCGCGAGGCCGATGCCGACGGCGATGAAGGTCATTCGAGTGCGTCTGTTCATCCCGCCACCTCCGGGTCTGGCGTCCGGCCCGTCCACGGCCGGACCAAGTCCGCATGCATAAGAATAGAGACGCCCGAGGGGCGGCAACAGTTCCCGCCTGCACCGGCTGAGCTGCACCGGCTGAGCTGCACCGGCTGGGCTGCACCGGCAGTGACTGCTGCCGGGCGGGAGGCAGCCCCGTCCCGGCGATCCACGAACCCGCCCGCCGGTGAAATGGTGCGGTGCGGCCGGCTGGGATAGGAGCGGGGCGGTTCCAGGGCGATCGCGTCGACTCCCTGAGTCAGGGCAGGGTCCAACTCATGTTGAACCACGCCATGACGATCATCGATGTCCCTCCGGCACTGGTGAGCAGGCGCTCGTGCTGCAGGTAACGGGTGCGCAGGATGTGGCTGGAGAAGACGACCACGAGCCCGCCGCGGGCACAAACCGACACCAGCACCAGCGCTGCGGCCGCGACCCAGGGTCGGGAGTAGCTCCGGTCCAACGCCGGCAAGACCGATGCGAGGCCCAACAGGAACGGTACGGTCAGTGGGTTGGCGACGTTGGACAGCAGGCCGGCGAGGAAGCAGAGATCGCCCCTCGGACGTGCATCACCGCCAGCCGCCGGACGGGCATGGCCCTGCCACAGCATGTGCACGCCCAGCCCCATCAGCAGGCCGGCGCCCGCAGTGCGCACGACGATTCCTCCCCAGCTGCCGTCGAAAGGCAGGTGCGGCAAGCCGACCAGCATCAGTGACGCATAAAATCCGTCGCCGGTGACCATGCCGGATGCCATCGCGACACCGGCGCGTCGCCCGCTGCGCATCGTGCACTGCATCAACAGGATCAGGCTGGGTCCCGGGATCAGTATCTTCACCAGACACATCCCGGCGACCGCAGCGAGTGCGATCGCGTGCTCCCCCATGGCTGGCGCCCCCCAGCGCCACGGTGGCGGCCCCCCGCCCCGCAGAACCATTCACCAAGCCGTAACTATAACCCTGAGCGGGTATAAAGATCCAGTCCCCGAGGGAATTTGCACGGAAAAGGATGCTCTTCGCCGGACTGCACGCGTGTTGTACGGCATCCAATGGTCGCCGGCCTGCTCTAGCCCAGGTCCGCTTCGGCCGACATGGCGGCCTTGCCGTCGGGACCCTGTGCCTCGAGCGCCACGGTGTCGCCGTCCGGTCGGCCGATCAGCCGGAACGGTGCCAGGTCGAACAGCGGTGCCAGGCCGCGGAAGGAGAATGCCTGCACCGGTCGCGCCGCATTCCGGCGGACCAGCTGCATCAGCAGCATCGCCGTCAGCGGCCCGTGCACGACGAGGCCTGGATAGCCCTCGATCCCGGTCGCATACGGCCGGTCGTAGTGGATCCGGTGACCGTTGAAGGTGAGCGCCGAGAATCGGAACAGGAGCACCGGGTCCGGGTTGATCGTCTCCGTCCAGGCGCCCTGTGGTGGGGCGGGCAGCGAGGGCAAGGGCACGGGAGCCGGCACAGGCGCGCCCGGTTCCCGATAGACGATGTCCTGCTCCTCCTCCAGGCACAGCCGGCCGTCCTGGCGGATGACGTAGCCGACGGTAACGAACGCCAGCGTGCCGCTGCGCCCGCTCTTCTGGGAGACGCTGCGGATCACGCCCTCGCGCACCGCAGGTCGGCCCACCACCAGCGGCGTGAAGAAGCGCACCCGGGCGCCGGCGAACATGCGGCGGGGCAGCGGGATGGGGGGGAGGAAGCCGCCGCGTTCCGGGTGGCCGTCGGCGCCGATGCGCGACTGCGGCGCCTTCGGCAGGAAGTGGAACCAGTGCCACAATGGCGGCAGCGCAGCCCCATCGGGAAACTCCGCCTCCGCATCTTCGAGGGTGGCGGCGGCGGCAACGGCGGGCGCCGACGCGATGAAGTCCTCGACCTTCTCGGTGCGGCCGATCCAGTCGGCGAAGGCACACATTGTCACAGTTCACCTTTCATGGACGACACAGCGCGGTCGCGCTGACTGCGGAGATGATGCATGTTATCCGTCATACAAGAGTCAATAGGACCGTTCACCACACGTATGCTATGCGATTCTTGCATTCGAAGAGTCAATCTTCGTTGCGGAGCCTGCCGCATGCGCGTCGATTACGACAAGGATCTGCTCGCATGTCTGATCAGGAAAGCCGGCGGTGATCTGCGTCTCGTCGAAAAGGCCTTGGGCAGGGCGAGCGTCGACAAGAGTTCGCCGTGCCTCATGGAGAAGAATGTCGAAGAAGCGATGAATAACATTAGGTAAGAAGTGTGCGAGACGCATTACCAAAACAATATTGGTGTGAAACGAAATAATTGAGTGACGGTCGAGGGTGTCCTTCGGCATCAATACATCTCTGTTTTGCGTGGCGCTCGCCCCAGGCTTCTTGGCGCTGAGCGCGTTCTACGTGTTTGGGCGGCTGCCGCGGCGTGCGTACGGAACCAGCGCGACGATCGAGCTGGGGGCGCTGGCGACAATCGCCCTTTTCGCCCACCTGCTGTTCGGTGGAATCTTCGCACTTTTCATCGTCCCGAACGTCATCCCGCGCCTGTCGGAGACGCCGGGCCGGATCGAACACCTGGGCCCGGCGCTGGGTGAGCACACCGACGAAGTGCTGAAGAACATGCTGGGGCTGAGCGACGGGGAACTGGCCGACCTGCAGGCAGCGCAAACCACCTCGGGGGACGAACGGGTTTCCGGCGGTTAAGCCATTCTTCAGGCGTTCGGCGATACAAGTCCGGCATGGACAACCGGATCGATCATATTCGCAACCGTCTCGCGGGAACGACCATCGACCCGGCGTCGCTGCTGTCGACCGACTATTTCAATCACTTCAACGAGCCGATCATGCTGCTGGGCATGCTGCCGGACATGCCGGAGATGCTCGACGACATCGACGGCTGGCAGTTCGTCACCTACTGTGAGCACTTCACCCACAGTGGCCTCGGCTTCGCGCAGCTCGCCATCGAGGCGTACGACGCCGCACCGCCCGACCTGCGCAAGCGGCTGGACAAGCTCGCCGCGCAGATCGGCATGCTGATCGTCGAAACCCGCGTCCGCCTGCGCTTCGTCCTCGAGGACGGAAACATGGACAAGTTCCGCGACATCTGCGAGCTGCACGCACTGGAACTTCAGGGCATGGTCGACGACGGTGGCGCCATCGTCCACGGCTATACCGCCTCCGCCGACCAGGAAGCGATCGACGCGATGTTCTGAGCACCCGTCAGTCGCGGCCGGCCTCAGGGCGCACATCACCGGCAGCTTCGATGAACACGTCCATCTGCTGGCCCACGTAGACCGGCCGGTCGCCGGGATCGAAGCTGTAGATCACCTCCAGGACGCGGGTGTCGATGCGCTCGGTGCGGTCGCCGGTGAGCGAGCGCTTGGGCAGCACCCAGGGTTCGACGCGCACGAAGGTGAGCGGGAAGCGCATCTCGCGGTTGCCGCGCACCACCGCTTCCGCCGGCGCCGACGTGTTCAGCCGCCAGACGTCGTTCTCGTCGATCTGCACCCGGACGTGCAGCGGCCGGTCGTTGCCCAGCAGGAGCAGCGGGTCAACCGAAGGCTCGGCGGTGACGTACTCGCCCGCCCGCACGTTGATCTTCAGCACCCGGCCGTCGATGGGCGCGCGTACGGTGAGCCGGTCGAGCGTCACGTGTGCCGCCCGCACCCGGGCGCGCGCCGTCTCCGCCTCGGCACGTGCGGCCTCGACCAGCGTCTGCGCCGCCCGGTGGGCGAACTGCACCCGGGCCTTTCGGTCCTCGCTGACCGAGACGCCCGACTGCAGGCGCTCGACGCGGCGCAGCTGGTCGGTCTGGTCGGCCAGCGCCGCCTCCGCCTCGGCGATCCGCGCCTGCGCCGCCACCTGCTCGCGCTCGGCCACCGCCAGGTCCGCCTCCGCCAGCCGCCGGTCGAGGACGAACAGGGGCTGGTTCGCCTTCACCCACTGCCCCTCGGCGACAGGCACCCCGACCACCACCCCTGAGACGAAGCTGCCGACGGCGATGTTGCGGGAGTTGGCCTCCACCAGCCCGCTGCCCGAGACGGCCGCCGGAAACGGGTTCTCCGCCGGCATCGCCAGCTGGTTCGACGGCGGCGGCTCCCGGCGCGCGACGACCGTCGAGTAGTAGACCGCGTAGGCCGCGCCGGCGAACGCGATCGCCGGCAGCAGGCGGCGCATCAGCGAGCCCTTCATGGTGCGGGCCGCTCCGCAACCGCCACCTCGATGCCGGTGATGCGTCCGTCGTCCATGCGCAGGATGCGGTCGGCGAAGGGGAAGATGCGGTTGTCGTGGGTGACGATGAGCACCGTCGTGCCCCGCTCCCGCACCATCTGCCGCAGCAGTTCCAGGATGTGCTGCCCGGTGTCGTGGTCCAGCGCGCTGGTGGGCTCGTCGCACACCACCAGCGCCGGTGCGTGCACGAGCGCGCGTGCGATCGCAACCCGCTGCTGCTCGCCGCCGGACAGCACGCCCGGCGCGTCGTCCACCCGATGGGCGAGACCGACGCGGGCCAGCACGGCGGCGGCGGCGATCCCTGCCGCGGTGCGCGTCTCACCGTTGATCACCCGCGGCACGGCGACGTTCTCGCCTACGGTCAGCGTCGGCAGCAGGTGGAACTGCTGGAAGATGAAGCCGATATTCTTCGCCCGGAACGCCAGCTGCCGGCCGGTCGACAGCGTGCTCACCTCGGTGCCGAGAATGATGCAGTGGCCGGAGTCCGCCGCGAGAATGCCGGCGACGATCGAGATCAGCGTCGTCTTGCCGCAGCCGGACGGTCCCACCAGCATGGTGATGCTGCCGCGCGGAACGTCCAGGTCGATGCCGCGCAGCGCCCGCACCGTGCCGGCCGCCGATGCGAAGCTCTTCGCCAGGTCGCGGCAGCGAACCGCTATCGCCCCCTCGGCCGCCCCGTCGCGCGCGTTCCGCTCCCCGTCCGCCTTCGGCGCCCCTCCCGGCGCCACCGCCGCGCTCGCCGTCATCGCTCCGCCTCAGCTGCGGAAGACGACGACGGGATCGAGCTGCAGCACCTGGCGGACGCCCAGCAGCGCCGACAACGTCACGATCAGCAGCACACCCACCCCGGAGAACGCCAGCAGTTGCAGCGGCATGTAGAAGGAGAGGACGGAGTCGGTGACCAGGGTGCCGAAGACGGCGGCGATGCCGACGCCGATGCCATAGCCGATCGCCCCCACCACGAACGCCTGCACCAGAACCATCCGGACCAGTGTTCCCGATCCCAGGCCCATCGCCTTCAGCACCGCGTAGTGGGAGAGGTTCTCGCGCACGAAGTTGAAGAAGCTCTGGCCGGCGACGGCGGTTCCGACCAGGAAGCCCAGCGTTACCGAGATGCCGAAGTTGATGGGAATGCCGGTATTCTCCAGCCAGTAGCGCAGGGTTTCGGCTTCGAAATCCGCGCCGGTGAGGGCGCGCAGTCCGGTATCGGCCTGGATACGCCGCGCGAGTTCGGGCGGATCGACGCCCGGGCGCGCCTCGACCAGAATATAGGTGAGCTGGCGGCGCTGCGGCGGCGCATAGGTCACGGCGCGGCTGTAGGTGGTGAATGCCTTCGGTACCAGGACGAAGTCGCGGCTCGCCTCGCCGATGCCGACGACGACGGCGCGCCGGTCGTTGATCTCGATCTCGTCGCCCACGGCGAGCGGCCGCTCGCGCCCGTCCTGGCCCCGCCAGCGCAGCCGCTCCTCCGCCGCGTCGCGATCGAAGATGACGCCGTCGGCGCGGCGAAGGTCGGCGAGGCTCCCCTCCAGCATCCGGGGCGGCCCGCCCACCAGCGTCGCGTCATCGAGCCCGGTCAGGTTCACCGCCTTGGTCGAGCCGTCCGGCAGGCGCGCGTTGATGATGCTCTTGAAATGGGGAACCGCCCAGGCGACGCCGGTGACACCGCGCACCCGGATCAGGTCGGTGTCCCGCATCGGCTTGCTCTCTTCGATGTACTGGACGCCGGGGTCCATCACCCAGATGTCCGGCAGGGTCACGTCCTGGATTGCCGCGTACGTCCGGGTGATGAGCCCGAGGAAGATGCTGGGCTGCTGGGTCATGATCAGGGCGGCAAAGGTGATGCCGATGACCATGCCGAAGAACTTGCCGCGGTCGCCGAACATCATCTGCAGGGCGATCGCCATCATCACCGCGTCCGATCCTGCCGGTGTCGAAAGAAGCGCAGCAGGAGTGGCCCCGGCGGGCCCTCCGTGTCAAGGGCGAGCGATCGGCCGGTTGGCTAGGAGGGAGGTGCCTGAACGGTATCGAGAGTGCCGGTGGCGCGACAGTCCTTGACCCGGTCGTGATCCGATGCCTCCGCCAGCGCAACCGAGGGCGGAAGGACGGCAGGCGTGGGACAACAGCCGCCCACCACGGTCGGTACGCCGTCTCGGCCGGGCCACCCCAGGCGGCCGTCCTCGAAGCCGCGGCGCATCATCTCGGCGCCGTTCAGGCGATAGAACAGCACCTGGCCGCGGCCTTGCGCCACCGCATCGGCAGCGAGTCCCAGAGCCTGTTCCTCGATGGCCTGCGCCAGCAGTTCGACCCGACGGCGTACGTGCACCCGCTGTTCGCTCCCCGAGCCGAAGGCGGCACCGTTCAGCATCACCCGCGTCGGCCCGTGCGAACAGCCGGTCAGCGACAGGACGATACGGGCGGGACTGATCCCCTGCGAGACCGCATCCACCGCTTCCTGGCAGGCGATGCGACCCTCGGCGTCTCCCGCGATATGCCATTGCAAACCCAGAATTGCAGCCACGCACACTGCATGCGCATCGATTCGCGACAGGCAGAGGTCGATCGACTGCTGAAAGCGGGACATCCCCAATCTCCTCGCTCAAAGCGGCCATGGGCCGATAAGATCCCCGGGTCGACCACCACGGCCAGTCAGCGCAAGCCTACAAGATGCTCCGACTGGGACCCGTATCGCAACCTCTTGTTTAAGTTTCGTGAACGCAATCGTAGCAACGAAATCGCTTGCCGTCACCTGTAGGTTATGGCGTGCCCATACCTTTTCTACTCCGCCGCAGTTTCGCCGCAAAGCGACGCAAATTTTGTTCCTGATCTGTTCGGATCGCGCCATCCGGCATCGGGGGCACCCGGCTCACAGCGGCCAGAAAATCGGCAGGACGAAGCTGGCCACCACCCACAGGATCACATTCAGCGGCACTCCCACACGCACGAAATCGGTGAATTTGTAGCCTCCTGCGCCGTAGACGAAGGTGTTGGTCTGGTAGCCGATCGGGGTGGAGAAGCTGGCGGAGGCAGCGAACATCACCGCCACGACGAACGGCCGCGGATCAACGCCCATCTCATGGGCCAAGCCGATGGCGATTGGCGTGATCAGGATCGCCGTCGCGTTGTTGCTCATGAACTCGGTGAGCAGCGAGGTGAGTGCATAGACGATCGACAGCACCACGATCGGTCCCAGACCGCCGACTAGGCCCACGATGTAGGTGACGATCAGCGTACCGGCGCCGGTGGACTCCATGGCCGTTCCCAACGCCAGCATGGCGAAGATCAGCATCAGGATCGGCCAATGGATTGCCTTGTACGCTTCCTCAGCGTCCAGACAACCGAAGCCGACGACGACCGTTGCAGCGATAAAGGAGACCGAGGCGATCGGAAGTGCTTCGAATGCCGACAGAATGATCACGGCCAGCACCGCGGCAATGGCGATCCAGGCCTTGTGGCGCCGGAACGGCCGCTCGGTGACTTCGGTCAGGTTGATCAGTTCCTGACGGTCGAACAGGCGTTTCAGCCCGTCGGGTGGACCTTCGAGCAGCAGCGTGTCGCCGAACTGGAGGCGGACCTGATCGAAGTTGCCGTGCAGGTTCTCGTTCTGGCGATGGATGGCGAGGATGTAGGTATCGTACAGCCGCCGCAGGTTGAGATCGGCCACGCGCTGACCTACGAAGGTGGACCGCGGGCCGACAATACCCTCCATCATGCGGACGTCGCGGCTGGCGATCGGTTCCAGCGCGTGCTCGGAGCTGGTTTCGACGACCACGTCCCCGGCGCTGCGCAGTCCCATGAACTCCGCGACGCTCATGCGCAGCACCACCCGGTCGCCGGCTTCGAGCGCGGGTTCACCATGCTCCGGGTCGAACGAGCCTTCACCCCGGATCAGGTCGATCACCTTGTAGCCGCGCTTGCGGGTCAGGCCCGCGTCCGCGAGCGACTTGCCGATCAGCGGCGAGTCGTGGGGGACGACCACTTCGGTCAGGAATTTCCGCTGCGACAGGTCGATCAGGGCGTCCGACAGTGTCTGCCGGTCGGGCAACAGCCGCCAGCCGATCAGACCCATGTAGACGACACCGACAACCCCGTAGACGAAGCCGGCCGAGGAGATCTCGAACAGGCTGAATGCCTCCAGTCCGTGCTTCTGTGCCACGCCGTCGACAAGAATGTTGGTCGAGGTGCCGATCAGCGAACAGGTACCGCCGAGGATCGTGGCGTAGGACAGCGGGATCAGGAACTTGGACGTGCTGCTGCCCAACGAGTGCGCGAGCGCGATCACCACCGGCGTCATGATGACGACGATCGGCGTGTTGTTAATGAACGCCGACAGCACCATCGAGCCCAGCATCATCACCATCAGCGCCTGCCACGGCGATCGCCAGGGGATGCGGCTCATCGACTGTCCCATGGCGTCGATGACGCCGGTTCGCTCCAGTGCCGCCGACAGGATGAACAGGCATCCAATGGTGAACGGAGCCGTGTTGCTGAACACCTTCAGCACGTCGCCGGTGCTCAGAATGCCGACCGACAACAGCAGGGCCACGCCGCCGAGCGCCAGGATCTCCGGCGGGACCAACTCCTTGATCATGCCGAAGAACACCAGGGCGACGAGCGCCATCACCAGGATCATCTGGAGCGTTTCCCAGCTCACGTCGCTTCCCCTGAGTCCGTTGACGGCGGCCGTCGGCCGGATGACGATCGCAGCGGAAGGTAGCGGTGCCCGCGCCCGGGGCCAAGCCGAAATGGAGTAGGCGGGTGCGACGTGGCCTGAGCGGGGTGCGCAGCCGCACAGGGATCAGAGCGGCCAGAAGATCGGGATGACGAAGCTGGCGACGATCCACAGCACCACGTTCAGCGGCAGGCCGGTGCGCACGAAGTCCATGAACTTGTAGCCGCCGGCCACGTAGACCAGGGTGTTGGTCTGGTAGCCGATGGGCGTCGAGAAATCGGCGCTGGACGCGAACATGATCGCGACCACGAACGGCCGCGGATCGACTCCCATCTGCTGTGCCAGGCCGATGGCGATCGGGGTGAACAGGATCGCAGCCGCGTTGTTGCTGATGAAGGCATTGAGGATCGAAGTCAGCAGGTAGATCGCCGACAATACGGCAACCGGGCCCAGACCGCCGATCACCTGAACGATGCCGTCCACGATCACCTGCGCCGCGCCCGTCGTCTGCATCGCGCCGCCGATCGCCAGCATGCCGAAGATCAGCATCAGGATCGGCCACTGGATCGCTTTGTACGCTTCATCCGCGTCGAGGCAGCGCAGCCCAACCACCAGGGCCGCGGCAATGAAGGCGGTGGCTGCGATGGGCAGCGCCTCGAAGGCCGACAGGATGATGACGGCGAGGACGGCCACGACGGCGATCCAGGCCTTGTCCCGCCGGTACGGCCGTTCGGTGACCTCGGTCAAATTGATCAGTTCCTGCCGGTCGAACAGGCGCTTCAGCCCCTCGGGCGGGCCCTCGAGCAGCAGCGTGTCGCCGAACTGCAGGCGGACCTGATCGAAGTTGCCGTGCAGGTTCTCGTTCTGGCGGTGGATGGCGAGGATGTAGGTATCGTACAGCCTCCGCAAGTTGAGATCCGCGACCCGCTGACCGACCAGCGACGAACGAGGGCCGACGATGCCCTCCATCATCCGGACGTCGCGGCTGGCGATCGGCTCGAGCGCGTGCTGGCCGGCGGGATCGATGACGCTGCCGTCGTCGCGCAGCGCCATGAACTCGGTAATGCTCATCCGCAGCACCAGCCGGTCGCCGGCCTCCATTGCCGGCATGCCGTGCTCCGGGTCGAACGACGTTTCGCCGCGGATCAGGTCGATCACCCGGAAGCCGCGCTTCATCGTCAGCCCGGCGTCCTCCATCGTCTTGCCGATCAGCGGCGACCCCTGCGGCACCAGCATGTCGGTGAGAAATTTGCGCTGCGACAGGTCGATCAGCGTATCCGACAGCGTCTGCCGGTCGGGTAGGAAGCGGCGGCCGATCAGGAACAGATAAGCCACCCCGATCGCCGCCATGATCGCGCCGGGGATGGTGATTTCGAACAGGCTGAACGGTGCCAGCCCATACTGCTGGGCGACGCCGTCGGTGATGATGTTGGTCGAGGTGCCGATCAGCGAGCACGTGCCGCCCAGGATGGTGGCAAACGACAGGTGCATCAGCAGCCGCGACGCCGGCACGTTCATCGAATGCGCCAACTGGATGACCACGGGGATCATGATCACCACGATCGGCGTATTGTTGATGAAGGTGGAGAGCACGCCCACGCCGACCATCATGATGAGGAGCGCGTGCGTCCACGATCGCCAGCGGATGCGCGCCATGGTCGCGCCCATGGCGTTGATCACCCCGGTCCGTTCGAGGGCGGCGGCCAGAATGAACAGGCAGCCGACGGTGATCGGCGCCGTGTTGCTGAACACCTTCAGCATTTCGCTGGTCTTGATGATCCCCAGCAGCAGCAGCAGCGCCACCGCGCACATCGCCAGCACGTCCGGCGCGATGTACTCCTTGACCATGCCGAAGAAGACCACGGCGACGATCACGAGGACGATGACGATCTGGATCGTTTCCCAGTTCACGCGGCTTTGCTCCGTGGCGGATCGGGTTTCGGAATGGCCGACAGGAAATCGGCGGGAGCCTACCCGTGCCGATCGGGCAGTGCCAAGTTGAAATGCTGCCTCCTAATGTGCGCAGATGCGATCGGTCGGCGCGGCCGGCGCATGGTTTGCGCCGACGTCGACAATTCGGCACGGCAGGGAGCACAGCGGGCATCGCAGATGACGTCGGGGCCGGGCACCTGCTATGCTGTCGCCCGTGACCCAGGATCGCTTTCCCGACGGACCACCCACGCTGCCGCTGCCGCCGCTGTGGCGGTTGCTCGTCGCGCTCGCGGCGATCGTCGGCTTCCTCTACTTTATGTACGATTGGCACTCGGCCGAGGAGCCGCCGGCCGAGCCGCAGAAGACGGAGACGACCACCCCGGCCGTCGGCGCATGAGTTCGCCGGCACCCGGGGAGGCCGCCGGGGATGGGTCGGGGGTGCGACGCGCGCTGCTGCTGGTGAACAGCCGGGGCACGCGGGCCGCCGACGGGCAGCGGCGGCTGACTCCCGGGCTGCAGGTGCTGGCCGAGGCCGGCATCGCCGCCGAACCGGAACTGCTGAGCGACCCGGAAGCGATCCCGGAGCGCATCCGAGCCGAGGCTTCGGCCTGCGACCTGGTGCTGCTGGGCGGCGGCGACGGCACCTTCAGCCTTGCGCTCGACGCATTGCTGGAGAGCGGGCGGCCGCTGGGGCTGCTGCCGATGGGCAACGCCAACGATCTGGCGCGGACGCTGGGCATCCCGCTCGCCATCGAAGCCGCCTGCGGCGTCATCGCCGGCGGCCGGACGCGGCGGGTGGACGTGGGCGCCATCAACGGCACGCACTTCTTCAACGTCGCCAGCATCGGGCTCAGCGTGCGCATCGCCCGCCGGCTGACCCGTGACCGCAAGGAGCGGTGGGGGGGGCTGGCCTACCTGGGCTGCGCCTGGGAAGCGGCACATGAGCAGCGCTCGTTTCGCGCCCGCCTCACCTGCGACGGCGAGACGGCCGAGGTGCGCTCGATGCAGATCGCCGTCGGCAACGGCCGCTTCTACGGCGGCGGCATGACCATCGTCGACGACGCCGCCATCGACGACGGCCGGCTCGACCTGTACGCCCTGCCGAGGCTGCGCGGCTGGAGGCTGCTGGTGCTGCTGCCGATCCTGCGCTGGGGCTGGCACCGGCCGGTCGCGAGCATCCTGTCGTTGCACGGCCGGGAGATCACGGTCGAGACCGACCGCACCTTGGATATCAATGTCGACGGCGAGGTTCGGTCGCGAACGCCGGCGCGGTTCTCGGTCGTGCCGCGGGCCCTCGAGGTTTTCGTCCCAGCCCTCTGAAGGGTTCCGACCTCCGGCGGGTGCGGCGAGGCGGCTGGCATTGCGCGTCCGCATGCCTTACCACTGCCGCGGCGCGCGTCGGCACCGGCCGCTCCGCGAGACGACGGGCAACAGGAGACCTTGATGACGACGCACGTGGAACTGGCCGCAAAACTGCTTCGTGAGGCGGCGACGCTGTTCCGTTCCCTGGGAGGGCCCGACCCGGAGATGTCGCGGCGGCTGGACGACTTCGCCCAGGTCTACGAACACGTGGCCGATCTGGTCGAACAGGATCCCAACGGCGACATCGATGTCTCCGGTCTCGGGCCGCAATAGCCGCCATCCCCCCGTCCCCCGCCCGCGCTGCAGCCGCAGCACCGCCGTTCTGGCGGGACTGCTGGCGACCGCGCTGGTGGCGGGTGAGGCCGCTGCGGCAACGCCCGGCGTCCCCCCCGATGCGCCAGTACAGGATGCCCCGCCGCTGGTGGCGGTCGACGTGGGCCATTCGCTGGCGAAGCCGGGTGCTGTCAGCGCCCGCGGCGTGCCCGAGTTCCGGTTCAACCGGGAGCTGGCCGGGGCGGTGGCGGCGGCGCTGCGGCAGCGGCGGATGCGCGTCCTGCTGATCGGCGAGCAGGGCGACGCCGACAGCCTCGTCCAGCGCACGACGACCGCCGCCGGCGCCGACCTGCTGCTGTCGCTGCACCACGACTCCGTGCAGCCGCACTACCTGGAGAGCTGGCAGGTGGACGGGCGGACGCTGCCCTATTCCGACCGGTTCTCCGGCTTCTCGTTGTTCGTCTCCCGCCGAAACCCCGATGTGGCGCGCAGCCTCGCGTGTGCCCGCAGCATCGGTGCGGCGTTGCGGGGGATCGGGCAGCAGCCCTCCCTGCATCACGCCGAGCCGATCAAGGGGGAGGGCCGGCCGCTCGTCGATGCGGCCAACGGCATCTACTACTTCGACGGCCTGGTGGTGCTGCGGACGGCCACCAGCCCGGCGGTTCTCCTGGAAGCGGGCCTCATCGTCAACCGGGAGGACGAGCTGCGGCTGGGCGATCCGCGGCAGCAGGCGCAGATGGCGTCCGCCGTCGCCGACGGCGTGCGGTCCTGCCTCGCGGCCATGCCGCGGTCCGCCACGCTCCCCTGATCCCTGACGGCGGCCTTGCCCCTTCGCCGCAGGCTCCAGAGCAATATCCGATCGAGCGGAATCGCTTGATCGGATTTACTTGCTCTAAAAATCAAACAGTTAGATCGTGATCAGCTCGCCGTTGCGCTGGCAGTCGGCTTCCGCCAGCGCCACGAAGGCATCCATCAGCGCTGCGTCGTCGGCCGGTTTCAGGCTTGCCGGGTTTTCGCCCGGGAAGGCTGCGGCGCGCAGGCGGGTGCGGGTGGGCCCCGGGTCGATCAGGTTGACGCGCACGGTGCTGCGGGCCACTTCGTGCGCGTAGGTGCGCGCCAGGCTCTCCAGCGCCCCCTTGCTCACCGCGTAGCTCCCCCAGTACGCGTGGCCGGCGGCGACATCGGCGGTGACGAGGATGGCGCGCCCGGCGGGCGAGGCGCGGAGCAGGGGATCGAAGCTGCGGATCAGCCGCCAGTTGGCGGTGAGGTTGACGGCGAGGACCTCGTCCCACACCGAAGGCTCGATGTGGCCCAGCGGCGTGAGCACGCCCAGGACGGCGGCGTTGCCGACCATCACGTCGAGGCGTCCCCAGCGCTCGAACACCGCCGCTCCCATCCGGTCGATGACGGCGCCGTCGCGCAGGTCGGCGTCGACCAGGGAGGCGCGGGTGCCTTCCGCGCGAACCGCGTCGTCCACCTCCTCCAGTGCCGCCCGGCTGCGGCCCACCAGCACCAGCTCGGCGCCCTCGCGGGCGAACCGGACGGCCACTGCCCGGCCGATACCGTGGCCGGCGCCGGTGACCAGCGCCACCCGGCCGGCGAGGCGTTTCGTTTCTGCCGTCATCGCCCCGTCCTCATTCTTCCAGCAGGGACAGCTGGCCGTTGGCCGGATCCTGTTCCTGGTCGACCAGCCGGATCGGGTAGTCGCCGGTGAAGCATGCATCGCAGTACTGCGGCCGGATCATGTCGCGGCCCGGCTCGCCCACCGCCCGATAGAGGCCGTCGATCGAAAGATACGCCAGGGAATCGACGCCGATGTAGCGGACCATCTCCTGCAGATTGCGGGTCGCCGCCAGCAGCTCCCGGCGCTCCGGCGTGTCGATGCCGTAGAAGCAGGAGTGCGTGGTGGGCGGACTCGAAATGCGCAGGTGCACCTCGGCGGCACCGGCGTTGCGCACCATCTCGACGATCTTGACCGACGTCGTCCCGCGCACGATCGAATCGTCCACCAGCACCACCCGCTTGCCCTTCAGCCGGGCGGCGTTGGCGTTGTGCTTCAGGCGCACGCCCAGCAGCCGGATGTGCTGCGCCGGCTCGATGAAGGTGCGGCCCACGTAGTGGTTGCGGATGATGCCGAGCTCGAAGGGGATGCCCGATTCCTCGGCGAAGCCAATGGCGGCGGGCACGCCCGAGTCCGGTACCGGCACCACCAGGTCCGCCTCGACGAAGGATTCCCGGGCGAGTTCGACGCCGATGCGCTTGCGCACATCGTAGACGTTGCGGCCCTCGATCGTCGAGTCGGGGCGGGCGAAGTAGATGTATTCGAAGATGCAGAAGCGGTTCGGCACTTTCGCGAACGGCTTGATCGACCGCAGGCCCTGGTCGTCGACGATGATGATTTCGCCTGGTTCGATGTCGCGGATCGCTTCGGCGCCGATGATGTCCAGCGCGCACGTCTCCGAGCAGAGGATGTAGGCGCCGTCCAACCGGCCGAGCACCAGCGGCCGCACGCCGTAGGGATCGCGCATGCCGATCAGCTTGCGCCGGGTGATCGCGACCAGGGAGTAGGTGCCCTCCAACTGCCGCATGGCGTCGATCAGCCGCTCGACGACCGTCGCCTGATCACTGGTGGCGACCAGATGCAGGATGGTCTCGGTGTCCGACGTGGAATGGAAGATCGAACCGCGCTGCACCAGGATCTTGCGCAGCGCGAGCGCGTTGGTCAGGTTGCCGTTGTGGGCGATGGTCAGGCCACCGAAGCCCAGATCGGCGAACAGCGGCTGGACGTTGCGCAGCACCGTCTCGCCGGTGGTGGCATAGCGCACATGGCCCACGGCGACGGATCCCTGCAGGCGCCGGATCAGCGCCGCCGAATTGAAGTTGTCGCCGACCAGGCCCATCGCCTTGTGGGCGTGGAAGTGCTCGCCATCGAAGCTGACGATGCCGGCTGCTTCCTGCCCTCGGTGTTGCAGCGCGTGCAGGCCGAGCGCGGTGGTCGCCGCCGCGTCCGGATGGCCGAAGACGCCGAAGACGCCGCACTCGTCGTGGAAATGGTCGTCGTCGAAGTCGGATGCACCGTGCGCGGCGGCCTGCTCGCAGCGGGGCTGTTCTCTCGGTTGCTCTGAGTCAGCGCTCACTGTCGATCAGCCGTTCGAGATCCCGGCGTTCGCCAGTGCCGTAGCCCTGCTGCTGCGGCTTGCCCTCCGGCTGGGGGGCTTTCGGATCCGGAGACATGATGTCGCGCACCATCCGTTCGGTTTCAAGCGCTTTCCGCGCCCGCTCCGTCGTCGCATCCTTTACCTGCGTCGAGGACGGCTTTGCAGGATCGACCAGCGCCTGAAGCACGAATGCGCCGCGCTCCACCAGCGGCTTGGAGCGGGCGTCCGCAAGCCATGACGGCTGCTCGCCCGGCGTCATCAACCAGGCCAGCGGGATGTAGGCGATGCAGACCAGCAGGGCGCCGCGGGCGAGGCCGAACAGGAAACCCAGCGACCGGTCGACGGCGTTCAGCGCGCTGTCCTGCACCCGGCGCGAGATCGATCGGGTCAGCAGGGAGAGCGCCAGCAGCGCCACCAGGAACAGCACACCGCCGGCGGCCACGTCGGCCAGCAGCGGCAGCGAGATGAACTCGCGGGCGAGCGGCCGGGCGTAGGGCAGGCCGAAAATCACCGCCACCGCCGCGCCGATCCAGGCGCCCATCGACAACACCTCGTGCACGAAGCCGCGCGCAAAGGCGAGGATGGCCGACAACAGAAGCACGCCGACGACGATCAGGTCGGCGATGGTGAAGGGCACGTCACCCATGGCGAGGCCTCCGCTCGGCCCGCCGCCCGCCGCCCTCGTCCGCCGTCTGTCGCAGCAGCGCCAGCAGGTCGCCCACGTGGCTGATCTCCGACAGCCGCAGGCCGGCGGGAGCGCCGGGAGCCCGCCGCGAGGGCACGATGGCACCGGCGAATCCCAGCTTCGCCGCTTCCTTCAGCCGGGCGTCGGCGCGGGTGACGGCGCGCACCTCACCGGACAGGCCGATCTCGCCGAAGACGACGGTCTCGGCCGGCAGCGGCCGGGCCAGCGCCGCCGAGGCGACCGCCGCCGCGACGGCCAGGTCGGCCGCCGGCTCGGCGACGCGGAAGCCGCCGGCGACGTTGAGGAACACGTCGGCGGTGGCGAACGACATCCCGCAGCGGGCCTCGAGCACGGCCAGCAGCATCGCGAGCCTGGCCGCGTCCCAGCCGACGACGGCGCGCCGGGGGGTGGCGAAGCCGGTGGGCGCGATCAGCGCCTGGATCTCCACCAGCACCGGCCGGCTGCCCTCCATGCCGGCGAATACCGCCGAACCGGAGACGTCGTGCTCCCGCTCGGCGAGGAACAGCGCTGAGGGATTGGCCACCTCGCGCAAGCCCGCGTCGGTCATCTCGAAGACGCCGATCTCGTCGGTGGGGCCGAAGCGGTTCTTCACCGCGCGCACGATGCGGAAGGGGTGCCCCCGTTCCCCTTCGAAGTACAGGACCGTATCGACCATGTGTTCGAGCACTTTCGGACCCGCGATCATGCCTTCCTTGGTGACGTGGCCGACCAGCAGCAGCACGAAGCCGTGGCGCTTCGCCAGCCGGATCAGCACCTGCGCCGACGCGCGCACCTGTGCCACGGTGCCGGGGGCGGAGTCCAGATCGCCGGTGAATAGCGTCTGCACGGAATCGACGATCACCACCTGCGGTGGCTGCGGGGCATCCAGCGTGGCGGCGATGTCGTCCACTGCCGCGGTCGCCGCGAGCTGCACCGGTGCCGTCCGCAGCCCCAGCCGGCCGGCACGCAGCCGGAGTTGGTCGATCGCTTCTTCGCCGGAGATGTAGACGACGGCCGCCGTCTGCGCCAGGGATGCGGCGGCCTGCAGCAGCAGGGTAGACTTGCCGATTCCCGGATCGCCCGCGATCAGCAGCGCCGAGCCCGCCACCAGCCCGCCGCCGGTCACCCGGTCCAGCTCGCCGATTCCCGTGGGCCGCCGTTCCGGTCCCTGCACCGGCCCGTCCAGCGGCGCCAGCGCCAGCCGGCGCTTCGGCCCGCGTGCGGTGGGGCGGGGTGCGCCGTCGGCCGCGATCTCCTCGACCAGCGTGTTCCACGCCCCGCACGAATCGCACCGCCCGCTCCACTTCGGGTGTGCGCCCCCGCAGGCCTGGCAGACGTAGAGGTTTCCACCCTTCGCCATCGGTGCCCCTTTCGCCGCGCCGGCGGAAGTCGTCAAGCCCGCACGGCCATCTGGATCGGACCCTCGGCGCGGCCGTTGATGAACTGCTCCACCCGGTCGTCGCCGGACGCGTCGATGTCGCCGACCGCGCCGGCCCAGATGATTTTGCCCTGGTGCAGCATGGCGATGCGGTGGGCGATCTTGCGCGCGCTCGCCATGTCGTGGGTGATCGACAGCGCCGTGGCGCCGACCTCGCGCGTCGTCTTGATGATCAGGTTGTTGATCACGTCGGCCATGATCGGGTCGAGGCCCGTCGTGGGTTCATCGAAGAAGATGATCTCCGGATCGGCGGCAATCGCACGCGCCAGCGCCACGCGCTTCTGCATGCCGCCCGAGAGTTCCGCCGGGAACAGGTCGGCCACCTCGGCGTGCAGCCCGACCTGCGCCAGCTTGTCGATGGCAGCGGCGCGCGCGTGCCGCCGGTCGACGCGGCGCTGGGCCAGCAGCCCGAAGGTGACGTTCTCCCACACGGGCAGGCTGTCGAACAGCGCCGCCCCCTGGAACAGCATGCCGAACTTGCGATTGATCTGCTCCCGGCGTTCGCCGCGGAGGCCGAGCACCTCCTCGCCGTCGATCTCGATGCTGCCGGCGTCGGCGCGCAGCAGCCCCAGCACGCACTTCAGCAGCACCGACTTGCCGGTGCCGGAGCCGCCGATGACGACCACCGACTCGCCCTCGCTCACATCCAGGTCGAGCGCGTCCAGGACGCGCTTGCGGCCGAAGGACTTGCTGAGCCCGCGGATGCGGACCTTGACGGGCAGACTGTCGATCATCGGGCGAAGAACAGCTCGGTGAGGATGTAGTCGAAGCAGAGAATCAGGATCGAGGCGGAGACGACGGCGTTGGTCGTCGCCGCACCCACGCCCTGCGCTCCGCCCTTCGAGGAGTAGCCGTGGTAGCAGCCCATCAGGGTGACGATGAAGCCGAACACCGAGGCCTTCACCAGGCCAGAGACCACGTCCTCCGACTTCAGCGCATCGATGGTGTTCTGCAGGTAGCTCGCGGGATTGAATCCCAGCTTGTAGACCGCGACCAGGTAGCCGCCGAACACGCCGATGATGTCGGCGATCATCACCAGGACCGGCAGCATGAGGACGCCCGCGATCAGCCGCGGGGCCACCAGGAACTTCATCGGGTTGGTGGACAGCGTGGTCAGCGCGTCCAACTGCTCGGTCACCCGCATGGTGCCGATCTCGGCGGCCATCGAGGCGCCGATGCGCCCCGCCACCATCAGGCCGGCCAACACCGGGCCGAGTTCGCGGGTAATGGAGACGACGACGACGGTGGCGATCGCCGATTCGGCCGAGAAGCGGGCGAAGCCGGTGTAGCTCTGCAGCGCCAGCACCATGCCGGTGAAGATGGCGGTCAGCCCCACCACCGGCAGCGAGTAGTAGCCGATATCGATCAACTGCCGGCCGATGCTGCGCCAGTAGAAGGGCGGGCGGACGCAGTGGCCGAGGGCGTCTGCCGCGAACAGCACCAGCCGCCCGGTCGCGGCCAGGAACGACAGGACGAATCGGCCGATGAGCTGAAGGGCACGCACCGCCGCCGGACCCCGGTCAGGCAGCGGCCGTGGAATGGATCCGGGCATAGCGTGTGCCGAGGGCGGTGAGGATTTCGTAGCCGATGGTGCCGGCCTCCTTGGCCACGGTGTCCACCGGCCGGTTCGGGCCGATCAGCTCGATCCAGCATCCCGGGGCGGCAAGCATCTCGGGCACGCCCGTGACATCAAAAGTGCTGAGGTCCATGGATACCCGTCCGACGAGGGGCACGCTCCGGTCGCCGATCCAGCCGGCGCCATGATTGCTCAGCGCCCGCAGCCAGCCGTCCGCATATCCGACACCGACCGTGGCGATACGGGCGCGGCCGGTAACCCGATGGGTGGCACCGTAGCCAACGGTTGCATCGGTGTCAATTTCACGCACCTGCAGGATCCGTGCTCGCAGGCGGGCGACGCCCTGCATCGGATTCGCCTGCGCGGGCGTCGGCGAGATACCGTAGAGCGCGGCACCGGGGCGAATCATGTCATGATGGTAGCGCTCGCCCAAGAAAATTCCCGACGAGTTGGCCAGCGACGCCGGCGCCCGGGGCAGGATCGCGAGCGCGCTTTCGAAGCGGGCCCGCTGCGCGTCGTTCATCGGATGGTCGGGCTCGTCGGCGCAGGCCAGGTGGCTCATCACCAGGACGAGGGCGATGTGGTCCAGCCGCTCCAGCCGGCCGGCGAGCGACGCCAGTTCGTCGGCCGCCAGCCCGAGCCGGGACATCCCCGTGTCCACGTGCAGGACTGCCGGCAGCCGGGCTTCGAGAAGGCCCGCGAAAATCCGCCAGGCGTCCACGTCGTCCAGCGAGTTCAGCACCGGGATGAGCCCGTGGCGGACGAACTCCACCTCGGCGCCGCGTGGTGCCCCTTCCAGGACCAGGATCGTCGCATTCGGATGCGCTGCCCCGGCTCCCTTGCCCTCGTCCTCGCCCGACGACAGGGCGGCGCGGAGGGCGATTCCCTCGTCCAGCGTGGCGACGAAGAACACCCGGCAGCCGGCGGCGGCGAGTGCCGTGGCCACCCGGGCCGCCCCCAACCCGTAGGCGTCGGCCTTGACCACCCCGGCGCATTCCGCCGGTACGGCACGGTCGCGCAGCTGCCGCCAGTTGCGGACGATCGCCTCCAGGTCGATCTCGAGAACGGCACTCGCGTGCCTGTCGTTGCCCATGTTCCTGCCTTCAGCCCTCGCCGTCGCGCGGATCCAGGTCGCCGAAGCGGGTGAACTCGCCCTCGAAGAAGAGCTTCACCGTGCCGATCGGGCCATGCCGCTGTTTGGCGATCATCACTTCGGCGAGGTTGTGAGCCCGCTCGCAGCGCTGCATCCAGTCCTCATGCCGCTTCTGAAACTTGTCTTCACTCTCGTCGGGCCGCTGCGACGGCTCCGAGCGCTCCAGATAATACTGTTCCCGGAAAATGAACATCACCACGTCGGCGTCCTGCTCGATGGTGCCGCTCTCGCGCAGGTCCGCCAGCTGCGGGCGCTTGTCCTCCCGCTGCTCGACGGCGCGGGAGAGCTGCGAGAGGGCCATGACCGGCACCTCCAGCTCCTTCGCCAGGGTCTTCAGGCCGCGGGTGATCTCGGAGAGTTCCTGCACCCGGTTGTCGTGCCGGGAGCCGGGCGACGGCGCGATCAGCTGCAGGTAGTCGATGACGATCAGCCCCAGCCCCTTGCTGCGCTTCAGCCGCCGCGCCCGGGTGCGCATGGCGCTGATCGACAGCGCCGGCGTGTCGTCGATGTAGATGGGCAGCCGCTGCAGCTCCCGGCTGGCGGCGACCAGGTCGGGAAACTTGTCGGTGCCGACCATGCCGCGGCGGATACGATCGGATGGAATGCGTGTCTGCTCGGCGAGAATGCGGGTGGCGAGCTGCTCGCGCGACATTTCCAGCGAGAAGAATCCCACGACGGCGCCGTCGACGACCTGTGGCGCACCGCCGTCGGGAGCGGCTTCCGTCCGGTAGGCGCGGGCGGCGTTGAAGGCCATGTTGGTGGCGAGCGCCGTCTTGCCCATGCTGGGGCGGCCGGCGAGGATGAGCAGGTCCGAGGGATGCAGCCCGCCCAGCTTGCTGTCCACGTCGCGGAACCCGCAAGGCACGCCCGAGAGCAGCCCCTGGCGCTTGTGGGCGGCCTCGGCGATCTGCAGCGCGCTGACCATCGTCTCGTCGAATCCGACGAAGCCCCCCTCGTAGCTGCCGCGCGTGGCGAGGTCGTAGAGGCCCTGCTCGGCGCGCTCGATCTGCTGGTTGGCGTCTTCGTCCACGTCGCTGGTGTAGGCGCGGTTGACCACGTCCTCGCCGAGCCCGATCAGCTCGCGGCGCAGGTAGAGGTCGTGCACCAGCCGGCCGTACTCGCCGGCGTTGATCGTCGTCGTCGCGCACTCGGCGAGCCGCATCAGGTAGCCGACGCCGCCCACCGTCGCCAGCGCTTCGTCCTGCTCGAACCAGGCCTTGAGGGTCACCGGGTCGGCCACCTGGCCGCGCTCCAGCAGCCGGGAGCAGGCCTCGAACACCCGGGTGTGCTCGGCGAGGACGAAATGCTCGGGCCGCAGGAAGTCGGAGACCCGTTCGAAGGCCCGGTTGTGGACCAGGATCGCGCCCAGCAGCGCCATCTCCGCATCCACGTTGTGCGGCAGGCGGCGGAGCAGGGGGGCGAGTGCCTTCTGGGAGCGGGCGTCGGCGGCGCGCGCGTCGGCGGTGGTCATGGACATGCGGAGGCGCTTCGGCAGCAGTGAGTGGATGCTACACCCTACCTCTCCTGCCCGCCTGTGGAGCAATTTAATGACGGGGAAAACTCGCCGCAGCCTCCGGTGGCGCCCCGCCGGAGTCGGTGGCGCGGCCCGCCGATCGCCGCTGCCGGAACCTGCCGTCCGTCCTGCACCGCGAGGCCTTCCTCCCGTTCGGCCCGGGCGAAGTGTCACTCTCCGTCGAGGCCGTAGCTGCGGGTGAGCGGCACCGCATCCTGGGGCTTCGCCAACTGAACCTGAAACGCGGCCTGGTTCAGGTGGGGGAAAGCCGTCTCGGAGCCGACAAGGTAGAGTTCCCACATCCGACAGAACCGTTCGTCGTCGTGCTGCCCGGGAAGATGTATTCGTGAATCCAGGGCGTTCTGACGCTCGGCTCGCCAGGCAATCTCGGCACACAAAACTTGTGATTGAACATTTAACTCAGTATTGTAATTAATGTGGATGGATTGGTGCTTGCTGGCGGGATCCGCTGCCACTCCGACACGTGACAGTATTGTGATTGGAAATCCGCCTGCACCAAAACAAAAAGGCCATCTGCGAGCGCAACCTCGCGTTTCCAGCTCGAAGCGTTCGGCTCGCAGTTGCTGCGGGAGGCGCTCATGCAAACTCCAGAAAATTCGGGGAAATCAGAAGATAATTCCGGGAAAAGTTATACCCGAAAAGGTTACGACCTGCCGTGACACTCTGGAATTCGCTTTGTTGTCACGGCGTTGCTTGCCTCGTGATGAGCATTTTGTTATAGGGGAAACTACTTAATTCGTGCATCCTGTGGGGCGACCGGAAGGGAGGGGGCTCCGATAGATGTGCGCTCTAACCCATATAGGGGGAAAAATGGATTCGCTGCGTATCAGCACGACCAGCATTGGTCATGAAGCAAACGACCAGAGCTACTTTCCGAAGATTTCCGGTGACGGTAGATTTGTTGCGTTTCAAAGTCTGGCGACGAACCTGGCCGCCGGTGATACCAATGGTGTCAACGATATATTCGTCAAGGATCTTCACTCGGGCGCTGTGAGCCGGGTCGGCGTCACCGCTGCGGGGGTGGGTCCCAACAACCACTGCTACTTCCCGGCCATCTCCGGCGATGGTCGGCTCGTCGCATTCCAGAGCCCCGCGACCAACCTCGTCCCGGGCGACACGAACAAGCTGTCCGACATCTTCCTGAAGGATCTGCAGACGGGCGCCCTGACCCGCATCAGCACCGGCGCCTCGGGGCAGCAGGCCGACGGCATGAGCCAGTCGGTGAGCCTTTCCGACGACGGCAGTGTCGCCGCGTTCGTCAGCCGGGCCTCCAATCTGGTGCCGGGCGACGACAACGGCGTGGCCGACATCTTCGTCAGGAACCTGACGACCGGCGAGATCCTGGTCGCCAGCAGCGCCGAGGATGGCACGCTCGCCAACGGATCGAGCGAGTTCAGCGGCCGCCACCGGGCGGCGCTGTCCGAGGACGGCCGCCTCGTCGCCTTTTCCAGCATCGCCGACAATCTCAGCGACGACGACGGTGCCGGCTGGGACATCTTCGTCAAGGACCTGAAGACCGGCAAGGTGGCGCTCGCGAGCATCGGCGAATACGACGATCAACCCGCCGACGGCGACAGCTATCAACCGTCGATGAGCGCCGACGGCCGCTACGTGGCCTTCACCAGCACCGCGTCCAACCTGGTCGACGGCGACCTGAACGGCCGCGCCGACGTCTTCGTCAAGGATCTGGCCACCGGCAAGGTGGAGATGATCAGCGACGCCTGGGCCAACGATACCGGCCCCGGCTACAGCCGCCACCCGGCGATCTCGGGCGACGGCCGCTACGTGGCGTTCACCCGCGTCAACCTGGACCTGGTGAGTTCGGACGTGTTCGTGAAGGATCGGTACGCCGGCACGCAGCTCCTCATCAATACGAACGCCGCGGGCTTGCCCTCCGACATGGAGAGCAAGATGCCCGATTTCTCGGCCCGCGGTGCGCGCATCATCTTCCTGAGCTACTCCACCGATCTGGTGCCGGACGACACGAACCGCCGCCCGGACGTGTTCCTCACCACCCTGCTGTCACCCCTGGAAGGGAGCGGCGTTGCCAACGCCATGAAGGGGACCGATGCCCACGAACTGATCCTGGGTCTCGGCGCTGCCGACACGATGCGCGGCGGCGGGGGCCAGGATGCACTCGAGGCCGGCGACGGCAACGATTGGCTGGCCGGAGACGACGGCGACGACGTCGTGATCGGGCATGCGGGCAACGATGTCATGTTCGGCGGTCGCGGCAACGATTCGATGCTCGGTGGACCGGGCCGGGATTCGTTGAACGGTGGCGTCGGCCGGGATACCCTGGTGGGTGGGGACGGCGCCGACGAACTCAACGGGTTCAAGGACACGGACACGCTGATCGGCGGCCTCGGAGCCGACGTGTTCCTGTTCAAGGCCGCCGATCAGTCGCCGTTTGGCGCCGGCGATACGCTCATCGACTTCCTCACTGGGGTTGACCGGATCGACTTCGGCGGGGTCGGCATCGACGGCTTCATCGGCACCGACGCATTCGCCGGCGGCGACGGCGTGATCGAGGCGCGGTTCGATCCGGCGATGCAGCAGCTGCAGGTGGACATGAACGATAGCGGCCGCTTCGATGCGGGCGACATGGAGATCAACGGCGTCACCGCCATCGCCGCGGCCGACTTGGTTCTCTGACGGCGGAACCGACGACGTCTCTCAGGGCGTCGCCGGCTCGATTGCGTCGTGGGGTCGAAGGAGCCTGCGTCGACACGTCGCGACTTCGCGGGACGACTCCATGCGAAGCGGGAACGGTGCAAACTGGCCCGCGGGAGCAATGTCCGATCAAGCGGAATCGCTTGGTCGGATTTACTTGCTCCAAAAACCAAATAGTTGGAGCACGGCCGTTTGATCAGATCGGTTCGATCTGATCAAACCGCGCTCTAATGGGCGAGCGTGCCGTCCGCCCCGGCTTCCGCCTCCGCAGCCGCCGCAGCCGCCTCCAGCTCTTCCTCCAGCTCGGCCTCTTCCTCGCGCCGCTCGGCCCCGGTCCGGGCGACCGCCGTGCCGGTGCGCGCCTGCGTCTCCGCCTCGTCGGCGGTTCGGGCGACGTTGGCGGTGATGTTGACCGCCACCTCCGGGTGCAGGCCGACGGATACCGTGTGCAGGCCCAGCGTCTTGATCGGTTGCTTGAGCCGGATCTGGGCGCGGCCGACGGTGAAGCCTGCCGCGGTGACGGCGTCCGCGATGTCCCGCGCTGAAACCGACCCGTACAGCTGCCCGGCTTCGCCGGCCTGCCGGATCAGCATCACCGCCAGCCCGTCGAGCTTCGCGCCCACCGCCTCGGCCTCCGCCTTGCGCTCCAGGTTGGTGGCTTCCAGCTGCGCCCGATCCTGCTCGAAGCGCTTGCGGTTGGACTCGGTGGCCCGTACCGCCTTTTTCTGCGGCAACAGGTAGTTCCGCGCGTAGCCGGGGCGGACGCGAACGACCTCCCCCATCTGCCCCAGGTTCTCGACTCGCTCGAGAAGAATGATCTCCATCGCTGCAGCTCCCTACTCGCTGGTTCCGGATCCGCCGCGCGCGGCCAGCCGCCGGCGCACGCCGAGCCACTGCTCGGCAATACCCAGCGCCGCCACCAGCGCCGCGGCGAACATAAAGAAAATCAACAAAATCATATAGAAGACGGTAAGCAGCATCGCCGGCTGTCCGGCCCGCCGGGCGATCTGGTGCACCACCGCCAGTCCGACGAAGAAGTAGGGGGCGAGCAGGATCACCACCAGGTTGCGGGCGACGAAGCCGGCATCGCCGCCCAGCGCCAGGGCCGCCACCGCAGCCGAGACCAGCACGAAGTCGAACCAGTCCGGCAGGCGCAGTTCCGACCAGCGGGGCGTCGGCCGCCGGTTCATGCCGCGCGATGTCAGCAGGCCCTGCGCCAGCACGCCGTTGACCGTCAGCATCACGATCCAGGTGACGGCGGAGAACCCGAGAAACAGGGGCGTCACCTGTTCCACCAGCATCGTCCGCTGCGCCTCGTCCAGCGCCGGCGCCGCCGTCTGGGCGACGGTCACCAGCAGGTTGCGCACGCTGGCCTCGATCCCGCCCTCGCCGCGCCCGCCGAACGCGGTGACGGCGACGACGAAAGTGACCAGCAGCGTGAGGGCGACGAGCACATGGCCGGCGGTCTGGAAGCCGTCGGGGCTCGACGCCCGCGGCCGCAGGGCCTGCTGCACGATCAGCCAGGACGGGATCACGTGCATGCCGCCGTAAAGGCCGGCACCGGCGAACCCTCCGAAGGCCACGGCCACCGCCAGACCCGCCGCGCCGGCGAAACCGAAGGCGGCAGGGCCCAGGCCGAGCCCGACCATCAGCAGCGGCAGCGGCGCCAGGTAGACCAGCAACACCCCCATCGGCGTCCCGGACATCGCTGCCAGCACCGCGACGCCGCTGAGGCCGCCGCCGCTCATCGCCAGCAAGGTCGTCCTGCCCATGTTCATTCCTCCCGGAACGCCGATGCCTGGGTCCCGGTCGATGCCCACCGCACCCGGCCCCGTTCGGATGTGGCGATCGACACACCGGATCGCATTCCCGCGGCGGTCCGCCGGGCCATCCCGGGAAGAATGCCCGTAGCGGTGCCTGAGACCACCCCGGTGGCGCGGCGCCGGCACACGCGCGCTAGCGGATCAGGTAGGGCAGCAGGGCCAGGAAGCGGGCGCGCTTGATGGCGCGGGCAAGCTCCCGCTGCTTCGGTGCCGAGACGGCGGTGATTCGACTCGGCACGATCTTGCCGCGCTCGGAGACGAAACGCTGCAGCAGCTTCACGTCCTTGTAGTCGATCGCCGGTGCGCCGGCGCCCGAGAACGGGCAGCTCTTGCGACGGCGGAAAAACGGGCGGCGGGCGTTCATCGATCAGACCTCGTCCTGTGCGGGTGCGGTAGACGGGCTACGGCCGCGGCCGCTGTCCTCGTCGTCACCGTAGGAGCGCCGCTCGCCGCGGTCGCCCCGATCGCTACGGAAGCGGTCCTCACGCGGGCCGTCGCGGAACCGGTCCTCCCGGCGGGGCCGGTCATCGCGGGAAGTGCGGCTCTGCATCATCGCGCTGGGGCCTTCCTGCAGCGACTCGACCCGCACGGTGAGGTGCCGCACCACGTCCTCGTTCAGCGCCATCTGCCGCTCCATCTCGTGCACCGCCGCCGGCGGGGCGTCGATGTTGAGCAGCATGTAGTGCCCCTTGCGGTTCTTGCGGATGCGGTAGGCGAGGCTGCGCAGCCCCCAGTACTCGCGCTTCGCGATCTGGCCGCCGCCTTCTTCGACCACTTTGGTGAAATGGTCGGCCAGAACTTCGACCTGCGGCGCGGAAACGTCCTGGCGCGTGATGAACACGCACTCATAGAAAGACAAGGGCAATGCTCCCTCTGGCTTGTCTCAGCCGATCCGAACGATCAGCATAGCCGGACTGTCCCCGGCAAGGAGGCCAAGCGCCGAGATAAGCATGAACCCGGCGCCCATGCAACACTCTCCTCGAACGGTGGTCCGCGCCCGGGTTGCCGGACGGTGAAATGCCCCTGCTTTCGCCTCGCGGCCGATGCTTGACAGCCGAAATACGCCGTGCAAGTCATCGCGGAGTGCGGCAAAGACCGCAAGGGTCGGAGCTGACGGGCAAGGCGCCAGACGCCGGTTGCCCGGGCGAGGGGAAGGGGATGTTCGAGCTTTCCGGAAAGCGGGCGCTGGTCACTGGAGCGTCGGGCGCCATCGGCACGGCCATCGCGCGCGGTTTGTCGTCTGCCGGTGCGGTGGTGGGACTGTCCGGAACCCGAACAGACGCGCTGGATGCTCTCGCCGCCGGCATGACCGGCCCGGTGCACGTGCTGCCGGCCAATCTCGCCACCACCGACGGCGCCGAGGAACTGGCGAAGGCCGCCACCACGGCGATGGGCGGGATCGACATCCTGGTGAACAACGCCGGCGTCACACGGGATCAGCTGGCGCTGCGCATGTCCGACGAGGACTGGGATCTGGTTCTCGCTGTCGACCTGTCGTCGCCGTTCCGGCTCGCCCGGGCGCTGCTGCGCGGCATGGTCAAGCAGCGCTGGGGCCGGATCATCGGCATCACCTCCGTGGTGGGAGCGACCGGCAACCCGGGGCAGTGCAACTACGCCGCCGCCAAGGCCGGCATGGTGGGGATGAGCAAGTCGCTGGCGCACGAGGTGGCGGGCCGCGGCATTACCGTCAACTGCGTGGCGCCCGGATTCATCCAGTCGGACATGACGGCGGTGCTTCCCGAAGCCCGTCGCGCGGCGGTGCTGGCGGCGATCCCCGCCGGGCGCATGGGGGAACCGGCCGACGTGGCCGCCTGCGTGCTCTTTCTCGCCAGCGCCGAGGCCGCCTACGTCACCGGCCAGACGCTGCACGTCAACGGCGGCATGGCCATGCCGGGATGACGCAATTGCGAAATCCGGCCGGGTCGGGCGCTGGTCACGCCCTGGAAAGTGTGTTACCACACGCCGCTCTTGCCGCGGCGCAACAGCGCGTCGTGCCCGGCTTTCTGGGTCAACAAAGTCAAATCGAACTCTTTAGCCAAAGACATCAAGGGTAGAACCGATGAATGACGTCGCCGAGCGGGTTAAGAAGATCATCGTCGATCACTTGGGGGTCGAGGAAGCCAAGGTTTCCGAGAATGCGAGCTTCATCGACGACCTGGGCGCCGACAGCCTGGATACGGTCGAACTGGTGATGGCGTTCGAGGAGGAGTTCGGGATCGAGATTCCGGACGAGGCCGCCGAAAAAATTCTCTCCGTCAAGGATGCCGTCGACTACATCAAGAACGCAATCGGTTAGCGGCGGGACCCGCCTGCCGATGCTTCCGACTCAACGTCGCGGAGCGACGGAGGAGCAGTCGATGGACGGGAGTACAGCATGAGACGAGTGGTCGTCACCGGCATGGGTCTGGTGTCCCCGCTGGGTTGCGGGGTGGACGTCACGTGGCAACGGCTGATTGCCGGGGTGTCCGGAATCCGGGCCGTGCAGTCGTTCGATGTCGCCGACCTGCCGGCGAAGATCGCCGCGGAAGTTCCGCGCGGCGAAACGTCGCTGGGCGGCTTCAACGCCGACGACTGGGTGTCGCCGAAGGAGCAGCGGCGCATGGACACCTTCATCGTCTATGCGCTGGCGGCGACCGAACAGGCGGTCGCCGACGCGGGCTGGAAGCCGGAAGAGGAAGAGCTCCGCGAGCGCACCGGCGTGCTGATCGGCTCCGGCATCGGTGGCCTGCCGGAGATCGCCAAGGGCTCGGCGCTGATGGAGAAGGGTCAGACCCGCAAGCTGAGCCCGTTCTTCATCCCGGCGGCACTGATCAACCTCGCCAGTGGCCACGTCTCCATCCGCTACGGCTACAAGGGCCCGAACCACTCGGTCGTCACCGCGTGCGCCACCGGCGCACACGCCATCGGCGACGCGGCGCGGATGATCATGTGGGACGACGCCGACGTGATGATCGCCGGTGGCGCCGAGGCGGCCATCTGCCGCCTGGGCATCGCCGGCTTCGCCGCCGCCCGGGCGCTGTCCACCAAGTTCAACGACACGCCGGAGCGGGCGTCGCGGCCTTGGGACCGGGAACGGGACGGCTTCGTGATGGGCGAGGGGGCGGGGGTCGTCGTCCTCGAGGAGTTCGAGCACGCCAAGAGGCGTGGTGCGAAAATCTACGCCGAGGTGGTCGGCTACGGCATGTCCGGTGACGCGCACCACATCACCGCACCCGCCGACGACGGCAACGGCGCCTTCCGCTGCATGCAGGCGGCGTTCCGCCGCGCCGGCATGAGCCCGGACGAGATCGACTACATCAACGCCCACGGAACCTCCACGCCGCTCGGCGACGAGATCGAGCTGGGGGCGGTGAAGCGCCTGTTCGGCGATGCCGCCTACAACGTATCGATGTCGTCCACCAAGTCGTCGATCGGTCATCTGTTGGGGGCCGCCGGCGCCGCGGAGGCGATCTTTTCGATCAAGGTGCTGGAAACGGGGGTGGTGCCGCCGACCCTCAACCTGGACAATCCGTCCGACGGGTGCGACATCGATCTGGTTCCGCACGTGGCCAAGGAGCGCAAAGTCCGCGCCACCCTGTCCAACTCGTTCGGATTCGGTGGAACCAACGCCTCGCTCATCTTCAGGAAGCCGAACTGACGGGTCGTGTTCGGCATGCGCCGCGGGGTTCGCAGCGTCGCCGTACTGGGGTCCATCGCCCTGGTCGTGGCGGCGCTGGCCGCCGCTTTCCTGTACCAGCGCTATGAAGCCGCCGGTCCGCTCACGGAACCGGTGACGCTGGTCGTTCCGAAGGGGGCGAGCGTCGCGCAGATCGCCGGTCTGCTCGCGGGTGCCCGGGTGCTGACGCTGCCGTGGCTGTTCCGCGTGGCGGTACGCCTGGAGAGCGCCGACGGCAGCCTGCGCGCCGGCGAGTACCGGTTCGAGCCCGGCGAGAGCATGCGCGACGTTCTCGCCCGGTTGCGCGAGGGCGACGTGGTGATGCACCGGATCACCGTGCCCGAGGGAATGTCGAGCGTCCAGGTGGTGGCCCTGCTGCGCGAGGCGGAGGGGCTGGGGGGCGATATCGTGGCTCCCCCCGTCGAAGGCTCGCTGCTGCCGGAGACCTACACCTACGTTCTCGGCGATACGCGCAACGATCTGCTGCGCCGGATGGCGACCGCGATGACCGCGGTACTCGACGAGGCGTGGGCGGCGCGCGAGCCGGGCCTGCCGCTGGCCTCGCCGCGCGATGCCGTCATCCTCGCGTCCATTGTCGAGCGGGAAACGGCGCTGCCGCGGGAGCGGCCGCGGGTGGCGGCGGTGTTTCTCAACCGGCTCCGACTGGGCATGAAGCTGCAGGCGGACCCGACCGTCGCCTATGCGCTCTACGGCGGCGAGCCGGCGGAGCGGCCGCTGAACCTGGCCGATCTGCAGTATCCGTCGGCCTACAACACCTACGTGATCGACGGCCTGCCGGCGGGGCCGATCGCCAATCCCGGCCGGGCATCCCTGGACGCGGTGCTGCGCCCGATGCGCAGCGAGGATCTGTACTTCGTTGCCGACGGCACCGGTGGCCACGCCTTCGCGCGGACGTTGGACGAACATCAGCGCAACGTGGCACGCTGGCGGAAACGGAACGACAATTAGCGGCAGCGTCAACGGAAGGGCGCTTCCTGAGGAGAACGGCATGCGCATCGCCTCGATGACCGGCTTCGCCCGCGCCGAAGGGCAGACCGGCGGTTGCTCCTGGGTCTGGGAGGCGAAGAGCGTCAACGCCCGCGGCCTGGAGGTGCGGTGCCGCCTGCCCCAGGGTTGGGAGGCGCTGGAGCCGTCGCTGCGCCAAAAGGTCGCAGCCGTCCTCAAGCGCGGCAACGTCTTCGTCGTCCTGCAGGCGGTGTGGATCGGCGGCGCCCAGTCGGTGCGCGTCAACGAGGACGTGCTGGAGCAGATCCTGGCCCTGGTGCCGCGCATCGAGAGCCGGCTCGGCCAGTGCCGGCCGTCGAGCGCCGAGGGGCTGCTGGGGCTGCGGGGTGTCGTCGAATCGGTCGATCCCATGCCCACCGGCGAGGCGCGGGAGGCCCTGGAGCAGGCGCTGCTCGCCGGGCTCGGCCGGGTTCTGACGACGCTGGTCGAGGTCCGCTGCGCAGAGGGCGAGCGCCTCGTGCTCGTGCTCCGGGAGCACCTGCAGCGCCTGGCCGAACTCAGCGAGCGGGCGCGGGGTCTGGCAGCGATGCAGCCGGAAGCCATCCTCGCGCGCCTCGGCCAGCAGCTGGCACAACTGCAGGCCGATATCCCCCCGGATCGGCTGGCGCAGGAGGCGGCTCTGCTCGCCGGCAAGGCCGACCCGCGGGAGGAACTGGACCGGCTGCGGGCGCACCAGCAGGCGGCCGACTCCCTGCTGCGCGGCAAGGGGCCGGTCGGCCGGCAGCTCGACTTCCTCTGTCAGGAGCTGAACCGGGAAGTGAACACGCTCTGCTCCAAGTCCGCCGACATCGAGCTGACCCGCGTGGGCCTCGATCTGAAGGCGGTGGTCGAGCAGGTGCGCGAGCAGGTCCAGAACATCGAGTGAGCCGATGACCGATCCATCCGCGCCCGCCATCGCCCGCCGCGGCCTGATGCTGGTGCTGTCCTCGCCGTCCGGCGCCGGCAAGTCCACGATCGCGCGCGCCCTGCTGGCCGACGACGCCCGGCTGTCCATGTCGGTCTCGGCGACGACCCGGCCGCCGCGGCCGGGCGAGGTGGACGGTCGGGACTACCGGTTCGTCGATGCCGCCACCTTCGCCCGGATGGTCGACGACGGCGAGATGCTGGAGCACGCGGTGGTCTTCGGCAACCGGTACGGCAGCCCGCGCGGGCCGGTCGAGCGCGTGCTGGCCGCCGGCCGCGACGTGCTGTTCGACGTCGACTGGCAGGGCACCCAGCAGCTGCGGCAGAATGCCCGGGCCGACCTGGTGAGCGTGTTCATCCTGCCGCCGTCCCGTGGCGAGCTGGAGCGGCGCCTGCACGCTCGTGCCCAGGACAGCGACGAGGTGGTGCGCGGGCGGATGGCGAAGGCGGCCGACGAGATGAGCCATTGGGCGGAGTACGACTACATCGTCGTCAACCGGGAGATCGTGAGTGCAGTCGCCGAGGTGACGGCGATCCTCGCCGCCGAGCGGCTGCGGCGCGAGCGCCAGGTGGGCCTTGCCGAATTCGTTCGCGCCGTCAGCCGGGACTGAGGCGCCCGATATCCCCTGCCGGTCAGCGGCGCGCCGGCCCGGCGGTCGAGGACAGCCAGATGCCGAGGCCGACGGCCGCGACGCCGGCCAGGTGATAGGGGTGCAGCCGCTCGCCCAGGAAGGCGATGGCGAGCAGGGTTGCGAACACCGGCATCAGGTGGATGAACAGCCCGGCCTTGGCGGCGCCGACCCGGGCCACGCCCGCATTCCAACAGGCGAACGCCAGGACCGAGGCGAACACGCCCACGTAGCCGATCGCCAGCAGCGAAGGCCAGGTCGGCGCGAAGCCGCCGCGCTGGCCGTACTCGAGCGCGTATCCCGGCAGCAGCATCAGCAGGCCGAGGGCGACGGTGGCGAACAGCAGCAGGAACGGCGGCAGTTCCGCCGGCCTGCGCCGCAGCAGCACGGTGTAGAGTGCCCACGCCGGCACCGCCAGCGACACCCACAGGTCGCCGGAGGAAAAGTGCAGGCCTTCCGCCAGCCGCAGATCACCCTTCAGGATGACGATGGCGACGCCCGCGAGCGACACGGCGATGCCGAGGGCCTGTCGCCGGCCGATGCGGGTGCGGTCGAGCAGGAAGGCGACCGGCGGGATGACCACCGGGATGGTGGCGATGATCAGCACGCCGTTGATCGCTGTCGTCGTCTGCAGTCCCTGGTAGACGAAGAACTGGAAGCCCACGACGCCGGTGGCGGCGAGCAGCGCCAGCAGGCCCGCGTGGCGGCGCAGCAGGGCGCGGGCGGCCCAGGCGTCGGCAGTCGCAAACGGGGCGAGGACCAGCGCCGCCACCATCCAGCGCCAGAAGGTCAGCGCCACCGGCGGGATGTCGGTCGAAATGGCGCGGCCGACGACGAAGTTGCCGGCCCAGCACAGCGGCGGGATCGCCAGCAGCAGCCAGGGCGAGATCGCCCGGCGCCGCAGCGTCGCGGCATGTGGCGGTACATCGCCGTCACTCGGCGTCATGGCCTTCGGCGGTCAGCAGCCTCGCCAGCGCGCACAGTTCTTCCACCGTCAGTTGCTCGGCCCTCCGGGTCGGATCGATGCCGACCGCCGCCGGATCGATGCGCAGCGACTTCAGACTGCCGCGCAGCATCTTGCGGCGCTGCCCGAACGCGGCCGCCGTCACCCGCTCCAGCGCCGAGAACGAGGCGGCAGCGAGCGGCAGCGGGCGGGGCGTCAGGGTCACCACCGCCGACGTCACCTTCGGCGGCGGGGTGAACGCCCGGGCATCGACGTTGAACTCGAACTGCGGCCGGGTCAGCCACTGGGTGATGACCGACAGCCGGCCGTAGTGGGGGTTGCCGGGCGTGGCGACCAGCCGGTCCACCACCTCCTTCTGGAACATCAGGGTCAGGCTGAGGAAGTCGTGCACGCAGCGCAGCCAGCCGATGAGCAGCGGCGTCGCCACGTTGTACGGCAGGTTGGCGACGATGCGGCGCGGCGGCGGCGTCAGCGAGGCGAGGTCGAGCTCGAGCGCGTCCGCCTCGACGACGAACAGTCGCCCGGGGTAGGCCACCGTCAGCTCCCGCAGGGCGGCGATGCAGCGCGTGTCCTTCTCGATCGCGAACACCGCACCGGCGCCGGCGGCGAGCAGGCTGCGGGTGAGCCCGCCTGGTCCCGGCCCGACCTCGATCACCGAGCACGCCGCGAGATCGCCGGCGGTGCGCGCGATCCGGTCGGTGAGGTTGCCGTCCAGCAGGAAGTGCTGCCCCAGCGTTCGCTTCGCCGCCAGCTCGTGGCGGCGGATCACCTCGCGCAGCGGAGGCAGGGAGGGAGGCAGGTGGTCGGCGGCGGCGTTCACGCGCCGGCCGGGGTGGCGCGGCGGCGGGCGAGGGTGTCCGCCAGCCGCAGGGCGGCGATCAGGCTCGCCGGGCTGGCCCGGCCGGTGCCGGCCAGGTCGAACGCCGTGCCGTGATCGGGCGAGGTGCGGACGAACGGCAGGCCCAGCGTGACGTTGACGCCGCCGTCGAAGTCCAGTGCCTTCAGCGGGATCAGCGCCTGGTCATGGTACATGCACAGGGCCGCGTCGTAGCCCGGACGCGCCCGTGGGGTGAACAGGGTGTCCGGCGGCAGCGGCCCGACGGCGTCGATGCCGCGGACCTGCAACGCCGTCACCGCGGGCGCCACGACGGCCGTATCCTCGTCGCCCATTTCGCCGCCCTCGCCGGCATGCGGGTTGAGTCCCGCCACCGCCAGCCGTGGCCGGGCGATCCCGAAGTCCTCCCGCAGCGCTCGCGCGGTGATCTCGCCCACGGCGACGATGTCGTCGGTGCGCAGCGCCTCGATCGCACGCAGCAAGCTCACGTGCACCGTCACCGGGACCACCCGCAGCTGCGGCGAAGCGAGCATCATCACCGGCCGCACCGTGGGGCCGGCCAGCGACGCCAGGAACTCGGTGTGGCCGGGAAAGCCGAAGCCGGTGTCGTACAGCGTCTTCTTGTGGATCGGGTTGGTGACGACCGCCGAGGCGAGGCCGTCGCGGACCAGAGCAACGGCGGTCTCGATGGCGGCGACCACCGCGGGCCCCGCATCCGGATCGGGCTGGCCGGGGACGGGGTGCGGGGCGAACGGCCGGTGCAGCACCGGCAGCGCGGCAGCGAACATCTCTGCCGCCGCGCGTGGATCGGGCACCTCCAGCACAGGCACCGCCCAGCCCAGTCGGGTGGCGATCGTGCGCAGCCGTTCCGCGTCGTCGATCAGCACGAACGGCGGCACCGCCTGGTCGCGGGCCATCCATGCCTGCAGGGCGATCTCGCCGCCGATGCCGGCCGGCTCACCCATGGTCACGGCCAGCGGCGGCGCCGCCGGACTCACACCCGGATGTCCAGCAGGGCGCTGCGGCGCAGATCACGCAGTTGCCGGCGCCCGGCGGCGGACAGCCGCTGTTCACGCAGGCGCCGCTCGATCGCTGCCCGTTGATCGGCGCCGACAGCCTGTTCCTGCCGGTCGCACACCATCAGCACCACGAAGCCGTCGGTGCTGCGCACCGGTGCCGTCGCCTCGCCGACACCCAGCGGTGCGATCAATTGTCGCAGCTCCTGGGGCAGCTGCTGGAGATCCACCGGATTGGGATTGGCCGAGACCGTGGCACCGGCCTCCCGTCCCCGCCGCGCCAGGTCCTCGCAGCCGCTGGCGCCGGTGGCGATGTCGTTCAGTGCCTTCGCCCGGCTGCTCACTTCCGCCTCGCCGGCGGTGCGCGGCAGCGGCAGGAACACCTGCTGCAGCGACACCGTCACCTTCGCACCCGCCACGTCCTCCCCCGTCCGGCGGCCGGCGAGGAACAGGATGAAGTAGCCCCCCTGGGCGCGGATGGGGTCGGAAACCTGACCCGGCTGCAGGCGGGAGATCACCCCCTCGATCTGCGGATCCAGCTCCCGGCGCGGCACCCAGCCCAGGTCGCCACCGGCGGACGCCGACGGCCCCTGCGAGAACGTTCGCGCCAGCGTCGGGAAATTGGCGCCGCCGCGGGTTTCGGCGACCAGCCGCAAGGCCAGTTCCTCCACCCGCTTCTGGTCCGCCGTATCGTCCACCGGCAGAAACACTTCCGCCAGCCGGTACTCGACTTCGCTGCGGCCGCCCTCGATCCGGGCGAGCTCCTCGTCGACCTCGGTCGGGCTGACGATGCCCCGGTCACCGGCGGTGCGCGCCACCGCCTTCTGCCAGCCGAGCTCGGCTTCCACCTGGTCGATGAGCGTCGGCATGCTGACCCCGCGTTGTGCCAGGAATGCCGGCAGGTCGGACGGCTGAATGCGCAGCTGCGTTGCGATCTGCGTCAGCGCCCGGTCCAGTTCGGCCTGGGTGACGGTGATGGTCTGCTTGCGCATCTCCTGGCGCTTCAGCTTGTCGTCGACCAACGTCCGCAGGACCTCCGGCGCCAGCCGGACGCGGTTTTCGGGGGTGTCCGGCAGGTTGGACGTGGCGAGAAACAGAGCGACGCGGCTGTCCAGGTCGTGCAGGGAGATGATCTCGTCGTTGACGATCGCGGCGATGCCCTGGCTCTGCTGCGCCAGTGCCGCGCCCGGGAGGCTGCGGACGCCGGTCGGCGCGAAGACGCAGAGGAAGGCTGCCAGCAGCAGCAGGGCTGCAGGGCGGGAGCGGCGGGACGGCGGCGGGACGGCGGTGTCGGTCAAGGTCGGATTCCGGTGCAGGCTCGGGTTCCGGTGCAGGCTCGGGCGATGGGGAAACCGGGAGTGGGACATCGGGTGTTCATCCCCCCCCGCCCGGATTGATGCCGGCGCCGATGTCGCCCAGCGTCTTGAAGCCGATGCGGAAGAAGATGATGTTCGTCGGCTCCACGTCCTTGTCCTTGAAGTTCTCGCGGGCGAACTCGGCCGAGAACAGCAGGCATTCGTCCTCGTAGATGGCGCGCAGGCCGATCTCCCGCTGGCTCTCCGAGCGGATGTCGGTGATGCCGAACGCCCGGGTGCGCCAGAAGCGGGTCCACTGAGTATCGAGGCTGTACTCCGCTTCCTCCCGTCCGACCAGATCGTTCTGCGGCTGGCCCTCGTAGCGCACGTAGGCGCCTGTTACCCGCAGTGCCTCGCTGCCCAGGCGCGCTGCGATTTCGTTGCGCCTGAATTCCAGCGACGTGCTGTCGATCCGGTTGCGGTAGAGAACGTCGAACCACGGGTTCGGCACCAGGTCGAAGGCGCTGACGAAGTCGGAGAGGTTGTTCTCCAGGCCGGTGCCCTTGCCGAAGGTGTTGTCGTCGACGAACCGGTAGCTCTGGCCGACGAACGCGGACGCGCTGCTGCCCGTCCCGGCGTAGACCGTGTAGTTGATCCCGTAGTTGACCCGCGGCCCCTCGTCCACACGATCGATGCCGGGCAACCGGTCGAAGCCGAACAGGTTGGTGTCCTGCAGCTCGAAGTCCTGGCTGTCCTCGTTGGGGATGCGCCCGGGGTTGCCGTAATTGGGGGCGAGGATGACCTCGGCGGTCGGCTCGACCACCTGCTGCGCCGTCTCGCCCTCGCGCACCAGCGGCAGCCGCCACTCCGCGCCCAGCTGCGGGAACAGCCGGCCACTGGTGCCGCTGAACTCGCTGCCGCCATTGGTCCGCTGCAGGTCGTCGACGTCATAGCCGTCCCCCCACACCGCGCCGGAGACGGTGAACAGATCGCCCGCCGGGCCTACGAACGGGCGCTGCCATTGTGCTCGAGCCGACAGCCGCCGGGTGTCCAGGCCTTCTTCGCGGGTCAGCGCCGCCGCGTCCAGGCGCACGTCGGTCTGGCCGCCCAGCCGGTCCCGTTCACCCGAGTAGTAGTAGTCGAACCAGGGGGCCACGTACGGGATCGTCTTCTCGTCGATGTCGTCGTCCTGGTTCTGGAAGGCGATCGCCCTGCCGGTCATGTAGTTCCGGGAATTGGGGAAGTTTTCGGCGAAGAGCTGCGAGGTGAGCGTCCGGTCACTGTTGAAGTTGTAGCGCCGCAGATAGGTGCGCCCGGTGGCCCGCTCGACGTCGAGGCCGGCGCGCCAGTGTTCGTCGATGTCGTAGCGGGCTTCGCCGAACACGTGGCCGCGGTAGCGTTGCCGGGAATCGTAGGTGCCGCTGCCGCTGAAATCGATCTTGCCGTGCTCCAGCGCCTGCCGGTACTCCGCTTCCAGCACCGGGCCTTCCTCGGTGGTGATCCAGGGCGTGATCGTCATGTCCTGTGAATCGGAGAGCACGACGAAGTAGGGCAGCTGGACGAGGAAGCCCAGATCGGACGACTGGCCGAAGGTGGGGATCAGCACGCCGGTCTTGCGCTTCACCGAGGGGTCCGGCTGCGTCAGGTAGGGGACGTAGGCCACCGGGACGCCGGCGAACTCCAGCCATGCGTGGCTGAATTCGATGGTCTTCTCGGTCTGGTCGTGGGTGATCCGGACGCCGCGGACCTGCCACAGCGGGGTCCGCTCCGGATCCTCGGGACAGGCGAAGCAGGCCGTGTAGCTGCCGTGCTCGGCCGTGGTCACTGTCCCCGCGGTGCGCTCGCCACGGTTGGCGGTGATCCGCGCGCCGTCGGCCAGGACGGCGCGCATGTTCTCGATCACCCCGTTCTTCAGGTCGCCGGTGAGCTGCACCGACGTCGCCCGCACCACTTCGCCGGTCGGCTCGTAGAGGACGACGTTGCCCTCGGCGGTGAGCAGGTCGCGCGGTTCGTCGTAGATCATCTTGTCGGCCAGCACGCGCCGCCCCTGCTGCACCGCCTCGACGTTGCCGATGGCGGTCGTGATCTGGTTGCGGCTGTCGTAGGTGAGCTGGTCGGCCTGGAACTCGATCGGCTGTTCGCGGGACGCCGGCTCGATGGCGTGTACCGGCGGCGCCGACCAGGCGAGAGCCAGGACCAGCGCCAGTGCGGCGGCGGCGAACGGGTGCCGGCCGCGCCCGTGGACGTCGCGGCGCGCATGCCGGCCTTCGGTGATGCGTTTTCCCCTCATCCGCTGCTCGATCCTGGTGGCGCAGCAACCGGCCTGGTGGTCGTCGGTGTCCGCAGAGCCGAGAGCGTGCGAAAATTCCGGGCGCCGTTCAAGGCGGAACCGGGTACCTTGCTACGAAGGTGCTTCAGAGATGCTGATTTGGGTCCAGTTCCCGCAGCACGTCGGCCGCCGTCCGGAACTTGTCGGCCAGCCCGGCACACTCGGCCAGCCGGGTGTCGGCGAAGCAGCGCGCCGTCTTTATCTTCGCGACCAGGAAGCGGCGTTCGCCGCCGCCGTGCGCCAGTCGCGCGGCGGCCCGCTGTGCCGCCTGCCACATCAGCCAGCCGCCGACCACGTTCCCCGTCAGCCGCAGGTAGTACACGGCGCCCGCGGCCACCCGACGCGGCTCCCGCGCGTAGGTTTCCAGCAGCCAGCGCGTCGCGTCGATCATCTCGTGCAGTGCGGCGCCCAGGCGGTCGCGAATCGCCGGCTGGTCGCTGCCGGGCGGCGCCTCGTCGCCGAGCGAGCCGTCGATGTCGCCCAGCAGTTCGCGCATCGCCAGCCCGTCGTCCAGCGTGACCTTGCGCCCGACCAGATCCAGCGCCTGAATTCCGTTCGTCCCCTCGTAGATCGAGAGGATGCGGGCGTCGCGCAGGAACTGGGGAACGCCGCTCTCCTCGATGTAGCCCATGCCCCCGTGGACCTGGATCGCCTGGTCGGCGATGCCGATGCCGGTATCGGTGCACCAGGCCTTGACCACCGGCGTCAGCAGGTCGACGCGGCGCTGGCAGCGGGCCCGCGTCTGCCCGTCCGGATGGTGGCGCGCCCGATCCAGGGTCGCGGCAGTGACGTAGGCGAGCGCGCGCGCCGCCTCGGTCTCCGCCTTCATCGTCAGCAGCATGCGCTGCACATCCGGGTGCCGGGCGATGGCGACCGGGTCGGGGGCGCTTTCGCCCAGCGCCCGCCCCTGGATGCGCTCGAAGGCGTAGGAGCGCGCCTGTTGGTACGCCCGGTCGCCGATCCCCACACCCTGCAGCCCGACGGCGAGCCGGGCCGTGTTCATCATCGTGAACATCATTTCCAGGCCGCGGTTCTCCTCGCCGATCAGATAGCCGATCGCACCGCCGTCGTCGCCCATCGACATCACCGCCGTCGGGCTGCCCCGGATCCCCAGCTTGTGTTCGAGCGAGACGCAGCGCAGGTCGTTGGCGGCACCGAGGGTGCCGTCGTCGCCGGCCGGGTACTTCGGCACCAGGAACAGCGACAGCCCCTTGATCCCGGGCGGTGCGGATGGCGTGCGCGCCAGCACCGCGTGGACGATGTTCGGCGCCATGTCGTGTTCGCCGAAGGTGATGTAGATCTTCTGCCCGAACAGGCTGTAAGCGCCGCGATCCCTCGGGACGGCGCGCGTCCGCACCTGGCCCAGGTCGCTGCCGGCCTGCGGCTCGGTGAGCTGCATGGTGCCGGTCCAGGCGCCGGAGACCAGGTCGGGCAGATAGCGGGCACGCATCGGGGCGTCGCCGTGCCGCTCCAGCAGCTCGGCGGCCGCCTGCGTCAGCATCGGGCAGAGCCCGAACGCCATGTTGGCGGCGCTCCAGATCTCGGAGACGGCGGTGGAAACCAGGGCCGGCAGCCCCTGGCCGCCGTGCTCCGCCGGCAGCCCGATGCCGTTCCAGCCGCCGTCGACGAATTGCCGGTACGCGTCCGCAAATCCGTCCGGAGCCCTCACGACGCCGTTCTCCAGCCGGCATCCCTGCCGGTCGCCGGAAGCGTTGAGCGGGGCGAGAACCTCGGCCCCGAAGCGGCCCGCCTCGGCGAGGATCGCATCCACCAGGTCGCTGGAAGCCTGGTCGCACCCGGGCATCAGGCACAGGCTGTCGAGCTCGGCAAGTTCCCGCATGACAAATCGCATGTCGTCGATCGGCGTGCGGTAGGTGGTCATGGACGGAACCCCTGGTGTGCCGGCAGAACGGGGAGGAGCAGGTGGGCGCGTGATGAATGGTGCCCGACCCGGGGCCGGCAGACAACCCTCCGCAACCCATCTCCCTGATATTCATGGGGTTGGGAGCGAGCCGGCCGGGCCGGCGCTGCGCTCAGTCCACCGGGCCGTGCAGGGTCGGGGCGGCCGGTGCTACGAAGTCGGCGCCGCGGGCGGCGTACCAGCGGGCGGTCTCCTCGTCGTGGGTATCGCGCACCAGCAGCTTGCAGCCGATGTTGCAGCCGGCGGTGGGAAACCCGCCGCAGCCCTTCAGCGTGGCGACGAACCGCTCCAGCGCCTTCGCAGAGCGGGCACAGCCCAGGTGCTTGCGGCTGGCGACAATCGAGACCATGCCCGGCCGGAAGCGTTCCAGATCGACGAAGCGGTGGTCCAGGCCGGGGGCGCGCAGGATGCGGTGCGAACTGTACGGGGCAAGGCGCGACAGCATCTCCTGCAGCCGGAGCTGCGGGACGTCCGGGGTCAGGCCGTGCACCTCGAACAGGATGCGGCTGCGCGCCGCCGCGTCGGTCTTCTGACAGAGCGACAGGTAGTCCTGCAGGAACCGGCGGTCCCGCAGCGTCGAATAGTTCACCGGGACGATGATCGCCGGTGCCTGACCCGAGGCCAGCCCCTTGTAGATGCCCTTCAGGGCGAGGCCGAGGAGCAGGGCATCCAGTTCCGAGAGCATCTTGGCGTCGCCGTCGGCCGCATCGACCGCCGCCCGCCACGCCAGCCGATCGCCGCCGACACGCGCGATGCTGACGCCCGTGGCGACGCCGGTCGGGGTGAGCACCGGAGTCAGGAGGAGCGTCGCCTTCGTCAGCAGGTCGGTGACCTTCTGCGCCGCCACCTGCTGCCGTTCGGCCCGCGCCGCGTCGAGCTGCATCAGCAGCACCTTGACCAGGTCCACGTCCGCGGCCGCGGCGGTCTTCGCATCCACTTCCACCGGATCGGCCTGGGCGACGACGGCGAACGAGGCGCTGTCGCCGTCTTCGGCGCCCAGCAGGCGCTGGCGGATCTCGTGCGCCAGCATCTCCGCCTTCACCCGCGCCTCGCGCACGCTCAACGTGCCGAAGCAGATCAGAAAGCTGTCGTTTTCCAGCTGGGTGAACATGTCCTCGACCGACAGACGCCGCTCGATGACGGAGCGCGCCGAGCCCATCGCCCGCTCGGCGTGGGCCGGCCAGCTGTCTCCCATTGCCGCCTTGACCTCGGCGAGGCCGATCACCTCGATCCGGCCGGCGCTCATCGTCTGCGGGATATCGGTCCGCTTCAGGCGCGCCTTCAGGGTCATGCCGAAGAACTCGGAGCCGGCAGCGCGCACGGGTGTCTTCCGCTGCTCGCGCAAATCGGTGAGGATGCCCACCCGGAAGGCGCGGTCGCTGGCGACCTCCACCAGCGAGACGGTGAGCATCGCCGCGTGACAGGTGCCGGCCCTGGTCTGGAACTGCACCGTGCCGCGGGTACCGTTCGAAATCGGATCGGCGGCGCCGCTGAACAGGGCGGCAGCGTTGCCGCCGATCAGGTCCTGTTCGGGCATGCCCAGCAGGTTCTGCAGCGGACCGCTGGCGGCGGCGAAGCGTCCTCCCTCGTCGAGTACGAACAGCAGGTCGTCGACGCTGCCGAGCACGCCGGTCAGGCCACACACCTGCGACGTGTGGTCAAAGGCTCCGTCGGCCCCGTCGACATCGCCCGGGACGCCGGCGTCGCCATCGTCGCCCGATATCGATGTCTTCCCGGCCGTCTGTCCCGAACCTGCGGCGAGCCGGGAGCGCAGTCGGGAGAAGACTCCTCCGATCATCGGCGTCGCGGCCGGGCGGGCGCGGGGTTCGGATTTGGCGTCGGCAACGGTGTTCTCCCTCCTCGACACCGGTGGCGATGGGCGGTTCGCCCCCGGTCGGGGACCAGACAGAGCGAGTATCGGCACCGGCTGGTTAACGCCGGGTTAGCTGCCGGTCCGATCGACGGCCGGCACTCCGCCGTCGGGGAGAGGGGGCGCGGGGGTGGCAATCCGTCACAAAAAGTTAACATCACCGTCACCTAACCGTCGCCATGCGGTTCCATGTTCAGGGACGTCGGAGAACGTCGCCGTCTGGAGAGGAGAAACTCGCCGTGGATTCAGGGCAATCGATCGGGAATGCCGCCCCCGAGTTCGACGAGGGCGTCTCCAACCCTTCGCCGACCGCAACCATCGGCGATATCGTTCTTGCCCGGTTCAGCCGGCGCCAGGCCCTGCGCGGGCTGACCGCCGTAGCCGCGGTGGCGGTGCTGGGCCGCGCCGGGACCGGAGTGATCACAGGTGGTGGCATCGGCGACGCGGCGGCAGCGGCGCCCGCGTCCGGGCTGGCCTTCACCGAGGTGCCGCACGGCAACAGCGAGTCGCACGTGGTGGCCGACGGTTACGAGGCGCAAACCCTGATCCGCTGGGGCGACCCGGTGGAGGCGGGCGCGCCGGCCTTCGATCCGCTGAAGCAGACCGCCGCCGCCCAGGCGAAGCAGTGGGGCTACAACAACGACTTCATCGGCTGGATGCCGCTGCCGGAGGGTTCGAACAGCGCCGGGCGCGGCCTGTTGTGTGTCAATTTCGAATACACCGACATGCAGCTGATGTTCCCCGGGCTGCAGGAAGGCCAGCTGGACAAGATGACGAAGGAACAGTGCGAGATCGAGATGGCGGCGCACGGCCACGGCGTCGTCGAGATCCGCCGCGACGACCCGACCAACGCCTGGTCGGTGGTCAAGGACAGCCCGTATAACCGCCGCATCACGCTGCTCGCCACCGAGTGCCGCATTTCCGGCCCGGCCGCGGGTCACGACCGGCTGAAGACCAACAGTGACCCGACCGGAACCAAGGTTGTCGGCACCCTGAACAACTGCGCCGGCGGCAAGACGCCGTGGGGGACGGTGCTGATCGCCGAGGAGAACTTCAACCTCTACTTCGGCGGCGATCCGGAGAAGACGCCGGAGGCGCGCAACCTGAAGCGCCTCGGCTTCCGGCCGCAGGCACGGCACGCGTGGTGGATGCACTTCGAGCGCTTCGATGTCGAGAAGGATCCGCGCGAGCCGAACAAGTTCGGCTGGATGGTGGAGTATGATCCGTACGATCCCAAGTCGGTGCCGGTGAAGCGCACGGCGCTGGGCCGCTTCAAGCACGAGGGGGCCACGACGGTCCTCAACGTGGACGGCCGGGTGGTGGCGTACACCGGCGACGACGAGCGGTTCGACTACGTCTACCGCTTCGTCAGCGACGGCCGCGTCGATCCCGCCGCCGGCAAGGCCAACGGCGCACTGCTGGACACGGGCACGCTGTCGGTGGCGAAGTTCCACGACGACGGACGGCTGACCTGGATGCCGCTGATCTTCGGCCAGGGGCCACTGACGCCGGAAAACGGCTTTGCCAGCCAGGCGGACGTGCTGATCGAGACCCGGCGCGCCGCCGACCTGCTGGGAGCGACGCCGATGGATCGGCCGGAGGACGTGGAGACCAATCCGGCGACGGGGATCGTCTACGTGGCGCTGACCTACAACGAGAAGCGCACGCCCGAGAAGGCGGACAAGGTCAATCCCCGCGGCCCCAACACCCACGGCCACATCATCGAGCTGATCCCGCCGGGGGACACCGCCGCCAAGCGCGACCATGCCGCCACCGAGTACCGCTGGGACATCTTCCTGCTGGCGGGCGATCCGAAGAAGCCGGAGGACGGTGCCCGCTATCACCCGGACGTGAGCGAGAACGGCTGGCTGTCGTCCCCCGACAACGTCGCCTTCGACCGTCAGGGGCGGATTTGGATCGCCACCGACGGCTTCCCGCGGTTCGGCGTCGCCGACGGGGCCTTCGTCGCCGAGACGCAGGGGCCACAGCGGGCGCTGACCCGGCAGTTCTACCGCACGCCGCTCGGTGCCGAACTGTGCGGCCCGGAGCTGAACACCGACGACACCGCCTACTTCGCCTCGGTGCAGCACCCGGGCGACACCAAGGGGTCCACGTTCGATGCGCCGTCCACCCGCTGGCCGGACTTCCAGCCGGGCATGCCGCCCCGCCCCTCGGTGCAGGTGATCGTCAAGAAGGCGGGAGGGGTCGTCGGCTCGTAGGGGCCGGGGCGAACGGCGTTGTCATGGAAAAGGGCGGCTTTTGCCGCCCTCCTTACTTTGTCGAACCGGCCGACGAGGGCGTAATGCTCCGCGATGCGCCGCCGCTGCTCCCTGTTCGCGCTCGGGCTTGTCGCGCCCCGAGGCGGTTTTCCGAGTGCCGTCTTCAACTGCGAGTGTCGCGCGGAACCACGGGCAGGGCAAACGATTGTTCTGTGACAGGCGCCCGTGTGAGCGGATGTGCACCGGACGCCCGGAAGGCCACCATCCGAGGTATCCGCAGCCTGCGGGCCGCCAGCTCGCTCCCCTCAGGGCAGCGATTGCATCGCGGTTCGGGTTCGGTTACACAGCGGAGCTTGACCGACCAGTATGAATCACGAGCAACGGGACGAAGATGATCGCTCTGCGGGTCGCGCTTGCGACGGCAGTTCTTATGGGATCTGCGGCAGTCTCCGGGGCATCCGGGCCGTCGGCGCCTGCGCAGGGTAGCGCATCGGGAGCCGCTGCGGCCGACCGCGACCGTCCGGTCACCGCCGTCGCCGAGCGGGAAGCGAAGGCGAAGGAGCGCACACCGCCGCCACGACAGATCGTCCCGCCGGTCGGTCAGCAGGAGAACCCGGCATTGCGCCAGGAGTGCGCCTGGATCGGGCAGCGGATCGTCAGCCTGCTGTTCCGCGACGACCCGATGACCGGGAACGACTTCATCCCGTTCTATGCCCGCTTCGGCTGTCCGGAAGCTCACCTCACCCAGGCGTTCGCCTGTGTCGTCAATTTCGGCAGCCTGGAGAACGACGCGCTCGCCGATCGCATCGCGATCTGCTGGACCGATCCCACGCAGCGCCCCGCGGCAGGGCAGGGTAACAATGGTCCCGCCGTATCCAGTGCTGTCGGCTCGGGCGATACGAAGCCCGCGGACGCCAAACCGGCGGACGTCAAACCGGCGGACACGAAGCCCGCGGACGCCAAACCAGCGGACGCCAAACCAGCGGATGCCAAGCCGGCGGACACGAAGCCGGCGGATGCCAAGCCGGCAGACATGACGCCGGCCGACACGAAGCAAGGGGACCCCAAGCCGGGGGACGGGAAGCCCGGCAATGGGAAGGGCGCCGGCGCAGCACCTCCGCCGACGAAACCAGCCGACGGCACTCAAAAATGAGGCGCGATCGCAATCCGGGACTGAACGCCCTAATGCTGCCACAAACCGAACCTATCTTATCGGGATGCGGCACTGGGGGCCGCGTTGAACAGGGCACTGACATCACCGTCACCGCCTCGCTCTCTCCCTTACATCGGTTGCGAAAATGAGGATCGTACTGACTGCGGCGGCCGTCGCAGCGGCCATTCATGCTGCGGCCTGGTATATGACCGATCGGTCGGCGAAACCGTCCGATCTCGAAAACCCAATCGACTACGTCTCGTACAGCCCCTATCTGCGTGGTGAGGATCCGAAGACTCACCGACAGACGATTCCGGCCGAGCAGATCGAGCAGGATCTGCGCGCCGTGTCCGGTGTCGCCCAGGGCGTGCGGACCTATTCCACCATCGACGGCATCGACCAGGTGCCGGACATCGCGGCCAAGCTGGGCCTCAACGTCGCGCTGGGCGCGTGGGTGGGCGATACCCCCGAGCGCGACAAGGCGGAGACGCAGGAAGTGGTGCAGCTGAGCAAGCAGCACCGCAACGTCCGCGCCGTCCTGGTCGGCAACGAGGTGCTGCTGCGCACGGAGCGCACGCCCGAGGAACTGATCCAGCAGATCCAGAAGGTCAAGAAGCAGGTCCGCGTCCCCGTATCCACCGGCGAAATCTGGTACCTGTGGCTGGAAAACCCGAAGCTGGTCAGCGCCGTCGACTTCCTGGCGGTGCACATCCTGCCCTACTGGGAAGGCATCGCGCCGGAGAACGCGGTCGCGTACACGATCGAGAAGTATGAATTGCTGCGCAAGACCTACCCCGGCAAGCGCATCGTCATCGCCGAGTTCGGCTGGCCGAGCCAGGGCTACAACCGCAACGACGCGGTGCCGGGCCAGCTGGAGCAGGCGCAGATCATCCGCGACTTCGTGGCCGAAGCGGAACGGCGCGGCATCGAGTACAACATCGTCGAAGCCTTCGACCAGACGTGGAAGACCAACGAAGGCAGCGTCGGCGCCTACTGGGGCCTGTTCGATGCCGACCGGACCCTCAAGTTCCCGCTGACCGGCCTCGTCGAGAGCCATGACCTTCCGTGGAAGGCCGCGGCCGGCCTCGCCATCGGTTTCGCGCTGACCATCCTCGGCCTCGGCCGTCGCCGGCCGACGCTCGGGCACGCGCTGGCGTTCGGGGTGTGTGCCAATGCGATGGGGTTCGGCATCGCCGCGGCGCTGGCCTATCCGTTCACCAACTACATGACCGTCGGCATCGGCGTGATGTGGGCGGTGGGCGTGCTGATGCTGCTGCCGCTGACCATGGTCACGCTCACCAAGGTGCACGAGATCGCCGAAGTGATGTTCGGTCGCGGCCCGCGCCGGCTGATCGACGTACAGGGCCGCCGGCCGCTGTCCGGCGCTGCGCCGAAGGTGTCGATCCACATTCCCGCCTACCGGGAACAGCCGGACATGGTGGTGGAGACGCTCGACAGTCTGGCCGCCCTCGACTACCCGAACTACGAAGTGGTCGTCATCGTCAACAACACCCCGGATGCCTACTATTCGGCGCCGGTTGCCGCCCGCTGCCGTGAGCTGGGTGAGCGGTTCAAGTTCCTGGACATCACGTGTTCCGGCTTCAAGGCGGGCGCACTCAACGTCGCCCTGCAGCACACGGCGCCGGATGCCGAGGTGATCGCGGTTCTCGACGCCGACTACGTGGTGGAAAAGAACTGGCTGTCCGATCTGATGCCGTACTTCGACGACCCCAAGGTGGGCCTCGTCCAGGCGCCGCAGGATCACCGGGATGGCCCGCTGTCGCCGCTGAAGACGGTGATGAACAGCGAGTACGCCGGCTTCTTCGACATCGGCATGGTGCAGCGCAACGAGGACGACGCGATCATCGTTCACGGGACCATGTGCCTGGTCCGCCGCTCGGCGCTCAATGCGGTCGGCGGCTGGGGCACGGACACCATCTGCGAGGACACGGAGCTGGGCCTGCGGCTGTTCGAGGCCGGCTACCAGGCGCACTACACCAGCTACCGCTACGGTCGTGGCCTGCTGCCGGACACCTTTACGGCGTTCAAGACGCAGCGCTTCCGCTGGGCCTATGGCGCGATGCAGATCATCCGCAAGCACTGGCAGCACATGCTCCCGGGCGCCCGGACGCTCTCGTCCCGCCAGAAGTTCCACTTCGTCACCGGCTGGTCGCTCTGGTTCTCGGATGCGCTCGGCACGCTCGCCTCGATCCTGAACCTGCTGTGGGTGCCGGTGATTATCTTCGTCGGCGTGGTGATCCCCACGGTCGCGTTCACCGTACCCATTCTTGCAGCATTCGTAGTAAACCTGCTGCATTGCGCTCTGTTGTATGGTAGACGTGTTTCGTTGCCGTTGCGGCAGGTGCCGGGTGCGGCGTTGGCGGCGATGAGCCTGCAGCTGACGGTGGCACGGGCGGTGTTGGTGGGCTTGGTGCAGGACAGTCTGCCGTTCAAGCGAACCGACAAGGGTGGCAACGCCAAGCGGGGGACGGAAAACCCGGCGTTCTGGGAGATCATCCTGGGGTGCTCGTTGGTGATCGCAGCTCTCTCCTTGATCGTACTGAACGAGACGCATGTCACAGAAATGACAGTGTTCGCGTCCACGCTTTTGGTACAGAGTATTCCGTTCCTGGCGGCAGCCGTAATGGTCGCCATCGAGCGGTATCAGGGTCGGCCGAAGTTGGTGCAGAAGCCTGCCGTCGCCATGCCGGCGATGGCGCTGGAAGCGCCCACTGAAGGCCGGTAGGTAAACCCGGGAAGCGGCGGCGGCCCGTCCAACCCCCCAGCTGTGGGCCGCATGTGCTTAATCCTCGGGTGCCGGGCCGCGTCGCTAACCCCCCGCGACGCGGCCCGGCGTTCCGACCGCCGGGCCTCCCGGCCACGTCCCCTGAGCACCATTCCCACGCGCGTTCGGTTTCGGTCGAAGGACCTCGGCGGTGATCTTCCTGGAAATCGTGGGTGGCCTCGTCCTCCTGGTCCTGGGGGCCGAGTTGCTTGTCAGGGGCTCCGTGGGCGTGGCGCGGCGTCTCGATGTTTCGCCGATGCTCATCGGGCTCACGCTGGTGGGATTCGGTACCTCCAGCCCGGAGCTGGTGGCGAGCGTCACGGGCGCGCTGAAGAACTCGCCCGGCATCGCCGTCGGCAACGTCGTCGGCTCCAACATCTGCAACGTCTTCCTCATCCTCGGCCTCGCGGCCGCCTTCTCGCCGCTGGCGATCACCCGCAAGGCCTTCCTGCGCGACGGCGGCGTGCTGCTCGCGGCTTCGCTGCTGCTGCTGGGGCTGGTTCTCTACGGCTTCCTGCCCCGCCTCGTGGGGATCGCCCTGGTCGCCGCGCTCGTCGGCTACATGTTCTATTGCTATCGGGACGAGCGGCAGGGGGCGGTGGAAGCGAGGCAGGTGCACGAGGAGGAGGCGGCAACGGTGCCGTCACTGGACGGTTCGCTGCTTCTGGGCGTCGGTGCGTCACTCGCGGGCCTGGGGCTGCTGGTGGCGGGCGCGCTGCTGCTGGTCGGCGGCGCCATCGAACTGGCGCGCGGCTTCGGGATCTCGGAGACGATCATCGGGCTGACGGTGGTCGCCGTCGGCACGTCGCTGCCGGAGCTGGCGACCTCGGTCATCGCCGCCGTCCGCGGCCAGTCCGACGTGGCCGTCGGCAACGTCATCGGCTCCAACATCTACAACATCCTGGGGATCCTCGGCATTACCGCGATCATTCATCCGATCCCGGTGCCGGTCGAGATCGCCGCCTTCGACATCTGGGTGATGCTGGCGAGCACGCTGCTGCTGGCCGCCTTCGCCGTTACCGGCTGGCGCATCGCCCGCTGGGAAGGCGGCGTGCTGCTGACCGTCTACGCGCTCTACATCGCGCATCTGGCCCGCGCCGCCGCCGCCGCCTGACCGGTGGCTACAGCACCTTGCCCGGGTTCATGATTCCCTGCGGGTCGAGCGCACGCTTCAGCCGGCGCATCAGGTCGATCTCCACGTCGGACTTGTAGCGCAGCAGGCTTGAGCGCTTCAGCTCGCCGATCCCGTGCTCGGCGGAGAAGCTGCCGTCGAGTTCGGCGGCGATGTCGGAGACGATCCGCTCGATCCGCTCCCATTCGGCCAGATAGGCGGCGCGGTCCATGCCGACCGGCTGACTGAGATTGAAGTGGATGTTGCCGTCGCCCAGATGGCCGAAGGGGACGGCGCGGATGCCGGGCAGGGCGTCCTCAACCGCCCGGGTGGCTCGGTCGATGAAGTCGGGCACGCGGGACAGCGGCACCGAGACGTCGTTCTTGATGCTGCCACCCTCCGGCTTCTGCGCCTCCGGGATGCTCTCGCGAATCCGCCACAGCTCGGCCGCCTGCGTCTCGCTCTGCGCCACCACCGCATCCAGCACCACGCCGGCGTCCCAGGCGGCACCGAGCACCTCTTCGAGCGCGTCGCGCAGCGGGTCGTTCGGCCGGGGGCTGGTGAGCTTCAGCAGCACGTACCACGGATGCGGCTCCCCGAACGGATCGGTGCAGCCCGGGATGTGCCGCAGGCAGAAGTCGAGTGCGATCCGCGCTATCAGCTCGAAGCCGCTGAGCGCATCGCCGGCCGCGTCGTTGAGGCGGCGGAACAGCTCGACCGCCGCATCCAGAGTGGGCACGGCGACCAGCGCCGTCTCGCTGGTCCGGGGTTTCGCGAACAGCTTCAGGACGGCGGCGGTGATGATGCCCAGCGTGCCTTCCGAGCCCAGGAACAGCTGCTTCAGCTCGTAACCGGTATTGTTCTTGCGCAGCGACCGCAGGCCATCCCAGATCCGGCCGTCCGGCAGGACCACTTCCAGTCCGAGGACCAGGTCGCGGGCGTTGCCGTAGCGGACCACGTTCATGCCGCCGGCGTTCGTCGCCAGATTGCCGCCGATGCGGCAGCTGCCCTCGGCGCCGAGGCTGAGCGGGAACAAGGCTCCTGTCTCGTCGGCGGCCCGCTGCACGTCCGCCAGGATGACACCGGCCTCGACGGTCATCGTCCGGTTGGCGGGATCGATGTGGCGGATACGGTCCAGACGGGCGGTGGAGAGCACGACGCCGCCCCGTGGCACTCCCCCGCCGACCAGTCCCGTGTTGCCGCCATGGGGGACGACCGGGACGCCGGCTTTGGCACACAGGGCGACGACGCGAGCCACCTCGCCGGTGCAGGCCGGGCGGACGACGGCGGCGCAGTGGCCGACGAACAGGCCGCGTTCCTCGTGCAGGTAGGGCTCGATCGCCGCCGCATCCTCGACCAGGCCTTTCGAACCCACGACCTCGCGGATCTGCTGCAGCAACACCTCGGGGATCGGCCGTGCGGCCGGCCGGTCATCGGGTCGGGTCATCTCCATGCCTCCTAGATGCCTCCGGGGGTCAGGCTCCGCAACCCGCTTTCAGTCCGCAGGTCGGCAGGGACCGCGCCCGACCGTCGGGTTTTCCGACGGTGCGCCCCGCCTGAACGAAAAACGCCGCGGCCAGTGGGCCGCGGCGTTGCCGTGAATGAGGGCGGGCGGTGCCGTGCCTCAGATGCTGAGCAGCGCCACCACGGTCGCGAGCGTGCCGATCGTCGCGAGACCGTACAGGACGACCGCGACAGCCGAGTCGGCGCGGATGCCGAAGTCGTGGGCACAGATGCGCAGCCGGTGCGCCGCATGCCAGAGGCCGAGGACGACGATACCGAGGATCGCGAGCTTGACGACCCACCAGCTCATGAAGCCGCTCATCGTCTCGTAGTTCATCGCGCCCTGGAACAGGCCCAGGGCGGGGCCGATGTTGGTGACCAGCAGCAGCACCGGCAGCACGAACGCGGTGATCGTGCCGCCCGCGGCGAACAGGAACCAGGGAACCGCCTTTGCCGAGCGCGCCATATCAAGCCACTCCCGCCAGGATGAGAACGAACAGCGAAAACGCGCCGAGCGCGACATAGTGGCCGCCGATGATCAGCTTGCCGGGAACGAAATGCTCCCCCTGCTGGATGCGCATCGCCTGCGGCACCGCCTTGAACCACGACGTGGTGTGGATGACGAAGAAGCCGAAGGCGATCAGCGACAGGATCAGCACCGGCACGCTCTTCACGAACGCCAGCCATCCGGCCCATGCGTCCGGCCCGTTGGCCAGTGCGAACAGGCCGGCGATCAGCAGTGCCATGTAGAGGGCGACGAAGATCGAGCTCACCTCGTGCAGCATGTAGCTCTTGAAGCGGGCATGCGTCATGAACCAAGTGGTTCGCGACATCTGCCGCTTGTACGGCTTGCGGACGGTTGTCTCGCTCATCTTACTTGCCTCCGATCCCGACCAGCGACGTGATGTAGTCGACGGCGCTGGTGAACTTGGCCTGCTGGATGGCTCCGGCCGGGTCCACGTCCTTCGGGCAGACCACCGAGCACGCGCCCACGAAGCTGCATTCCCATACGCCCTCGTGCGCGGCGACCACGTGCTCGCGGGCCTTCCGGCCGACGTCGCGGGAGTCCATGTTGTAGCGGTGCGCGAGAGCCAGTGCCGCCGGGCCGATGAATTCCTGGTCGGTCAGGCCGTACTGCGGGCAGGCCGAGTAACACAGCAGGCAGTTGATGCACATGGAGTACTGCTTGAACGCCTTGAGCTGTGCCGGCGTCTGCATGTACTCGCCGGCCGAGACCGGCTTCTCTTCCTTCGGGATGATGTACGGCTTGACGCTCTGCAGCTTCTCGACGAAGTCGTCGATGACCACCACCAGGTCACGCTCGATCGGGAAGTTGTCCAGCGGCTCGACGCGGATCTTGTCGCCGTAGTCGCGCAGGAACGCCTTGCAGCCCAGCTTCGGCTCGCCGTCGATCTTGTAGCCGCAGCTGCCGCAGACGAACATGTGGCAGGACCAGCGGAAGCTCAGTGTCCGGTCGATCTCGTCCTTGACGTAGTTCAGCGCGTCGAGCACGACCCAGTCCGGGTCGCACGGGACGGTGTAGGTCTGGAACACCGGCTCCTTGTCCTGCTCCGGCCGGTACCGGAGAACTTCGAGCTGAATGGTGCGCTCGCTCATGCCTTCTGACCTCCCGCCGCGGCGCCGTAAACCCGCTCTGCGGGCGGCGACTTGGTGATGACGACGTCCAGATAGTCGATCCGGGGCTTGCCGTTCGAGTTGTAGTACGCCATCGAGTGCTTCAGGTAGTTGACGTCGTCGCGCGCCTCGTAGTCGAGCCGCTGATGGGCGCCGCGGGACTCGCGCCGCGCGATTGCCGACTCGACGAGCGACTGGGCGCACTCGATCATCGCCCCCAGCTCGAGCACCTGATAGAGGTCGGTGTTGTAGACCGAGCTCTTGTCCTCCAGCGCGATGTCCTTGTAGCGCTCGCGCACGCCTTCGACGACTGCGCAGGTCTCCTGCAGCGACTTTTCGTCGCGGTAGATGCCGCAGCCCTCTTCGAGCGACAGGTTCATTTCCTTCTTCAGCGTCGCGACCCGCTGCTTGCCTTGGGTGAGCTTGAACAGGTTCTTGATCCGGCCCTCGGCGTCGCCGGCCTGCGCGTCGATCATGCCCTCGCTCGGCGGCCGTGCCGTCTTCACGTGCTCGACCGCATGCCGGGCGGCTCGGGCTCCGAACACCAGCAACTCGCCCAGGGAGTTGGAGCCCAGACGATTGGCGCCGTTGATGCTGACGCACGCGCATTCGCCGGCCGCATACAGGCCGGTGATCGGCGTGGCCCCGTTGATGTCGGTGTGAATGCCGCCCATCATGTAATGGACGACCGGGCGCACCGGCACGAGGTCGGTCACCGGATCGGCGTTGACGTAGGAGCGGGAAAGGTCGCGGACCAGCGGCAGACGCTCGTCGATCAGCTTCTCGCCCAGATGCCGCATGTCCAGCCAGACCACGTCGCCCCACTTGGTCTGAACCGTGCGGCCCTTCTTCTGCTCCTGCCAGAAGGCCTGGCTGAGCCGGTCGCGGGGCCCCAGCTCCATCGACTTCAGCACCGGCTTCGGCGTCGCCGGCCCCAGGTCGTAGTCCTGAAGGTAGCGGTAGTTGTCCTTGTTGAGCATGTAGCCACCCTCACCGCGACAGCCCTCGGTGAGCAGGATGCCGGAACCCGGCAGCCCGGTCGGGTGGTACTGGACGAACTCCATGTCCTTCAGCGGCACGCCGGCCCGGTAGGCCATTGCCATGCCGTCACCGGTCTTGATCGCGCCGTTGGTGGTGAACGGGAAGATCTTGCCGGCACCGCCGGAGCAGATGATCACCGCCTTGCCGCGGAACTGCCGCATCTCGCCGGTGCGCATCTCGATGGCGGTGCAGCCGTGGCAGGTCCCTTCGTCCACCAGCAGGTCGGTGGTGTAGTACTCGTCGAAGCGCTTGATCGACGGGTACTTGAGCGACGTCTGGAACAGGGTGTGCAGCATGTGGAAGCCGGTCTTGTCGGCGGCGTACCACGTGCGCATGATCTTCATGCCGCCGAACGGGCGCACCGCCACGTGGCCGGTGCCCTCCCGACTCCAGGGGCACCCCCAGTGCTCCATCTGGATGAGTTCCTTGGTGATCTCGTTGACGAACAGCTCGACCGCATCCTGGTCGGTGAGCCAGTCGCCGCCGGAGACCGTGTCGTTGAAGTGATAGTCCAGGGTATCGTTGGACTTCACGACGCCGGCCGCGCCGCCCTCCGCTGCGCACGTGTGGCTGCGCATCGGATAGACTTTCGACAGCAGCGCGATGCTCAAAGTCGGGTCGGCTTCGGCGACGGCGATGGCCGCGCGCAGGCCGGCGCCTCCGGCGCCGACGATGACGATGTCCGCGTTTATGACGTGCATTGCCTTCTCCCGATCCTCCCCCTTGCGACGGCCGGAGTATATCGGGGACCGCGGCGAAAGCCAGTCTTGCTGCGACCATGGACAACGATACGTGCGGTGGGACAACGCCCCTGGCGAATATATTAGAATTCATCGAAATACCATCGACGGATCCTGTCATCTCTGCGCGAGCCCTGGCGGTGCGGGCCGTTGCGGACCTCACAAGCAGCCTTTGCAGGGCGTTCCGAGCCGGCTAAACTGATGTGTTTTTTGTCGTTGACGGGCAGGCGTGGACGATCGCCGATCGATGCGGACCGGCAAGCACGAAAAGGCCTGGAGCGATTTTGCCGACTGGTGCCGGGCCAGGGGCCTGCGCGCGCTGCCGGCGCATCCGTGGACGGTCGCCGCCTACGCCCGCTGGTGCGAGGTGCGTCACCGCTTTCCGGTGATCCTGCGGCGGATCCGCGTCATCGCCCGGGTGCACCTGCTGGAATGCGCCCCGGCCCCCGACCGCCACCCGACGGTGACGCGGACGCTGCGCATGCTGGAAGTGCGCAGCCGGACGCGCGATACGCGCGCGGCCCTGTTCCCGGCGGACGAAGCCGCGACCGGTGCCGCCGGCTCGACCGGCAAGGCGCCCCGGCGCGTGGTGCGCGGGCGGCGGCGGGAGAGGCCGCTGCGCGGCGCACCCCGGCTGGTTTCGCGCCGCCCGAAGTAGCCGCTGGCGGAACGGGGAGCCTGGAACGGGGAGCATGGATCGGCGGCACCGGGGGGGCGGGAAAGTCCGGGGCGCGGAATGCGGGAGGCCGGCTCGAGGTTGACGGCGTGCGGCCTCCGCTCGTAGAGTGCGCGACCTTCGCGGTGGGGCTCCCGCTCGCGAGCCCCTAGTCTTTTGAGCCAACGGTCATGAAGATCAGACACTCGATCAAATCGGCGAAGACGCGCGAGCGCAACTGTCTCGTGGTCCGGCGCAAGGGCCGCCTGTACGTGATCAACAAGAAGCAGCCGCGCTACAAGACCCGCCAGGGCTGAAGCCCGCCCGCGGTCGCCCCGTTCCTGCCTTTTCGCTATCGCGAGGGCGCGCAGGCGCCCGCGGCGATCCATGGCCGGGGGTGCAGTTGCGACGGCGGGGCCAGATGCCCGGCTGTCGACTGCTTCGCCTCCGGCTCGCAGTGACCGGGTCGTGCTGCGCCTCGCAGAGACGCGTGGGCTTGGATCAGTCCTTCCCGATCCGGGGCGGGCGCGGACGCCGCCGCAGGCGCCGGCGGATGGCCGCCAGGATCTCCTGCCGGCTCTGAAACAGCGGCAGCTTCGGCCGAGCTGCCCGGCTGGGTTCCACCGCGAGCCCGATACTGGCGATCGCCCGGCCGTCGGTGAGTTCGCGGACGATCAGCTCCACCGGTTCGACGCCCACCCGGTCACCCACCTCCGGCATCCCCTGCAGGCGTCGCGTCAGGTATTCGGCGACCGTGACGCTGCCCTCGGTTGCGCTGACCGCGAAGCCGTAGGCGTCGCCCAGCTCGCCCATCTCCGTATCCGGATCGATGACGAAGTCGCCGAAGAACTCCCGGTCGGAGAGGTCCAGGTCGGCCGGGCGGGCGAACAGTCGATCGAGCAGGCGGACCAGCTTCGGCGGCGCGAAGATGTAGACGTAGTCGCCGGCACGCAGCCGGCCCGCGTCGTGGATGCGGATCGAGCGGCCGTCGCGCACGATCAGGGACGGCCGCGCCCAGCGGGGGATGCGCTCGCCGCGCGCCACCGGGCTCTCCGGCGCGATGCGGTAGGCGATCAGCTCGTGGCTGGCCCGGCCCGGCAGCTCGAGCTCCACCCGTTCGACCGCCCCCAGCCGTGCCGGCACGATCAGCCCGAGCCAGCGGGCCAGCGGTCCGATCGTCCAGCCCTGCACCAGCAGCGACGTCAGCACGACGATGAAGGCGACGTTGAACAGCAGCCGGCCGTCCGGCAGGTCGGCCACGATCGGGAGAATGGCGAGCAGGATCGAGACTGCGCCGCGCAGCCCCACCCAGGCGACGAACGTCGTCTCGTTGCGCGAGAAGCCGAACGGCAGCAGGCAGAGCCAGACGGCCAGCGGCCGGCCCACCAGCATCAGGAACAGCGCCAGCAGCACGGCCGGCAGGGCCACGCCGACGAACTGCGACGGCGATGCCAGCAGGCCCAGGGTGAGGAACATGGCGATCTGGCTGAACCAGCTCATCCCGTCCTGGAACCGGCGCAGTGTCAGCATCCCCTGCAGCCGGGCGTTGCCGGCCAGCAGCCCGGCCACGTAGACGGCGAGGTAGCCGCTGCCGTCGACGAGCCCGGTCGCCGCGAACAGCACCAGCGCCAGGCTGAGGACGACCACCGGATAGAGCCCGGCCTCCAGCTTCAGGCGCGTCAGCGCGGCGAGGATGGCGTAGCCGCCGGCGAGCCCGGCAAGCAGGCCCACGCCCATGTGCAGCCCGAAGGTGGCAAGGAAGTCCCAGCCGATGCTTTCCAGCCCGCTGTCGGCGGCGATCAGTTCGACCAGGGCGACCGACAGGAAGATGGCCATCGGATCGTTGGTGCCGGATTCCACCTCCAGCGTCGAGCGGACCCGGTCGCGCAACGTGATGCCGCCGACCCGCAGCAGGAAGAACACCGCGGCGGCGTCGGTCGGACTGACGATGGCGCCCAGCAGCAGTGCTTCCGGCCACGTCAGCGAGAACAGTTGGTGGGCGCAGGCGGCGACCAGCCCCGCCGTCAGGATCACTCCCAGCGTCGCCAGCACGAACGCAGGACCGAACGCGGTGCGCACCGTGCGCAGCGGCGTGTTGAAGCCGCTGTCGAACAGGATGACCGCGAGCGCGATGCTGCCGATGAAGTAGGCGGCCGCCGCATCGTCGAAGTGCAGCCCTCCCGGCCCGTCCTCGCCGGCGCCCAGGCCCACGGCGAGGAAGACCAGCAGCAGCGGCGCGCCGATGCGCAGCGAGATCAGGCTGGTGAACGTGGAGATGGCGATCAGGCCGGCGCCGATGAGAATCGCGAGGTTCATCGCCTCGAACATCGGCGCATCCGTTCCTTTCGCAGCCGGGGCTTCTTGGCTTTCGCGGGCTTTCCCTACCCCCGGCATCGCGCATTCCGATCGGCACGTCAACACGTCAACTCGGCGGCCTTTTGCATGTCGGCCTTGCAGCCGGTTCCGGTCGGGCGCGATGCTTGAAATCGTGGAGCACCTCGATCACTGTCCGCCGGGGCTCGGGCCGGGGTCACCTGACGGTCCTCCGACCGGGGAGCGGCCGGCAGCGGCGGGCGCAGGCGGGGCGATCGAACGCAACAATGGCCGTCCACATCCTGGGCCTCTCGGCATATTCCCATGACAGCGCGGCGGCACTGCTGCGCGACGGCCGCATTGTCGCCGCCGCGCAGGAAGAGCGCTTCAGCCGCCGGAAGTTCGATGCCGGCTTCCCGGCGCACGCCGCCCGCTTCTGCCTCGGCGAGGCGGGGCTGCGGCTCGCCGACGTGGACCACGTGGTCTTCCACGAAGGGGCGACCGGGCTGCAGCAGCGGGACCTGGAGACGGCGCTGCGGCGGGATCTGCGGTCACTCGCCCGGGCCGCGGGCGACGGGGGTGGGGCCGGGGGCGGGGCGGGGGGCGGGGCGGGGGGCGGGGCGGGGCTGCCGCCGCTGCTGTTCTGCGACCACCACCGCTCGCACGCCGCCTCGGCGTTCTTCGCCAGCCCGTTCCGGCGCGCCGCCACCCTGTGCCTCGACGGCGTCGGTGTGCGGGCGACCACGTCGGCCTGGCTGGGCGAGGGCAACCGGCTGCGGCCGCTGTGGGAGATCCGCTCCCCGCATTCGCTGGGGCTGCTGTATTCCGCCTTCACCGGCTACTGCGGCTTCCGGGTCAACTCCGGCGAATACAAGCTGATGGGCCTCGCCCCCTACGGCGAACCCCGCTACGTGGATCGCATCCTCGGCACGCTGATCGACGTGGAGGACGACGGCGCCTTCCGGCTGAACGTGGCGTATTTCAATTCCTCACCCTCCGGTTCGGCGGCCGGGCTGCCGATCGCCAACGACCGGTTCGCGAGCCTGTTCGGCGCTCCGCCGCGCGCGCCGGAGAGCCCGCTCGAACAGCGGCACATGGATCTGGCGCGCTCGATCCAGGCGGTGACCGAAGAGGTGGTGCTGCGGCTGGCGCGCGGGCTGCACGCACGCACCGGCGCCGAGCACCTGTGCGTCGCGGGCGGCATGGCGCTCAACTGCGTCGCCAACGGCCGGCTGCTGCGCGAAGGGCCGTTCCGGGACCTGTGGGTCCAGCCGTCTGCGGGCGACGCCGGCGGAGCGCTCGGCGGAGCACTCTCCGCCTGGCACGAAGCCCTGGGTCGGGAGCGGGCGCCGGACGGCAGCGGCGACCTCATGCAAGGCGGCTACCTGGGCCCGGCCTTCGACGACGGGGCGACGGAGGCCGCACTGCGGGCGGAAGGGGCGGTGTGGCAGCGGCTCGCGGACGACGCGCTGTTCCCGCGGGTCGCGTCGATCCTGGCCGGAGGCGGGGTCGTCGGCTGGATGCAGGGCCGGATGGAGTTCGGCCCGCGCGCGCTCGGCGCCCGCTCGATCCTGGGGGATGCACGCCGCCCGCAGATGCAGTCGGTGATGAACCTGAAGATCAAGCACCGGGAATCGTTCCGGCCGTTCGCGCCGGCGGTGCTCGCCGAGCGGGTGGGGGACTACTTCGAACACGACCGCCCCAGCCCCTATATGCTGCTGACGGTGCCGGTGCATGACCGCATCCGCCTGCCGTTGACGGACGCGCAGCGGGCGTTGTCCGGGCTCGACCGGCTGGGCGTGCCGCGCTCGACGATCCCGGCCGTCACCCACGTCGATCATTCGGCGCGCATCCAGACGGTGCGCCGGGACACCAGCCCACGCTTCTGGCGGCTGCTGAAGCAGTTCGAGGATCTGACCGGCTGTGGGGTGCTGATCAACACCTCGTTCAACGTCCGCGGCGAGCCGATCGTGGGCACGCCCCGGGACGCCTACCGCTGCTTCCTGCGCACCGCCATGGACTATCTCGTCATCGGCAACTGCCTGCTGGCGAGGGCCGACCAGCCGATGCGCCCGGACGATGACGACTGGCGCCGGGAGTTCCCGCCGGACTAGATATGTCCAATCGGATGGATCGGGCCTTTCCCGTGCCGGCGGGGACGCGGCAGAACGGGACCGCTTCACCAGCTTCCCGTGTTTCCCATGCTGGCCCAGGGCTCGGCCGGCGGCAGGGCGTCGCCCGACTGCAGCAGCTCGATGGAGATGCCGTCGGGCGAGCGGATGAAGGCCATGCGGCCGTCGCGCGGCGGCCGGTTGATCACCACGCCGGCGCCCATCAGGTTGCGGCAGGTGCCGTAGATGTCGGGGACGGCGAACGCCAGATGGCCGAAGTTGCGGCCGCCCTGGTATTCGTGCTCATCCCAGTTGTAGGTGAGCTCGAGGACCGGTGCAGAGTCGGCACGCGCCCGCCCTTCGTCCTCTGGGGCGGCCAGGAACACCAGCGTGAACCGGCCGGCCGGGCTCTCCATCCGCCGGATCTCCCGCAGCCCCAGCTTGCCGCAGTAGAAATCGAGGCTCCGCTCCAGGTCGCCGACCCGGACCATCGTGTGCAGGTAGCGCATGCCCGCGTCCTTCCGTCGCTGTTTCGTCACCCAGGATGTGGGGGGCGCGGCTAGCCCGCAACCGGGCGGTGACGACGGGGGTGGGGAGAGGGGATCGCCCGTACGGCGGGACGAGGCCGGAGCGGATCGAGTGCTAGAACTTGTAGTCGACCATCACGCCGCCGAAGAACTGGTGCGGCGACGCTTCCTTCTCGCCTTCGGCCTCGCCGGCTCCCAGCATGCGCTGGTAGCGCGCCTGGGTCTGGATCGCCCACTTGTCGGTGATCGCGTACCCGAGGCCGAGGCCGACGCCCACGTCCTGGAACCCCGACTCGGTCGTGCCGCCCGACCGCAGCGACGCGCCGCGATCCAGCCCGAACTGGCCGGCGCCGGTCCCTTCCGGTGCGTAGGTGGAGAACAGCCGGGTGTTCAGCAGCAGTGAGTCGGCGAGCGGCGTCGAATAGTCGATGCCGGGCTGCACCAGCCAGCCGCCGGTCGACGCCTTGGGGTCGGTGGCGAACTGCAGGTCCAGGCCCAGCGAGGAGGCCGGCAGGCCCGTCCCCTCGTCGTGGAACAGGTAGCCGACGAAACCACCCAGCTCCACCGGCTTGCTGTCGCCGCGTGTCGCCAGCGCCGGCGTTTCCGGGTGCGTGGCATCCGGCCGGTAGTCGATCGTCGGGCCCGCCTGGAAGTTCCTGCCGGACAGGACGTTGGTGCGCACCTGCACGCCACGCTGGCCGGTCGCGGGCGACGGCAGCAGCGGCTGCTCCGAGGTCGTACCGATCGGGCCGGGCGCGCCACTTCCGGCCGGCGCCAGCGGCAGGACGGCCGTCCCCGACGGCGCCTCGCCCGCAATGGCGGGAAAGGCGGCCAGCACGGATGCCACCAGGGCGACGATCGGTGAGAAGCGCATCATCCGAAAAAATCCTGCCACCGGATCAACAGCACAACCGGTGGATGGTTGGATCCTACCGACGCGCGAACCAGCGACAGCCAGTTCGTAACTTGAGATATTAATCCGTTCGGCGTGAACGTCCAACGAATGCAGAAGACGGCGTGATGATTCCGCCTCGCGGTGGCAGAGGCGCAACGGTATCTAACCCGATTGGGACTCGATGCGGTTCGCCGGGACAGAGGCAGCCGCGTCCGGGACGCACCGGTAGGTGGAGTAGCTCAGGTCGACCGGCAGGTATTGGGCCGACGTCTCCAGCTGCGCTCGCTGGCCGCCGCGCTGCTCGCAGACCCAGCGCGCCAGCGCATTGGCATCCGATCGGGTATCGATCGGCGGCACGTAGCGGATGTCGAACCGGTCCGGGCTGAGCATGACGATCCGTGGCCCGTTCTGTACCTCGGCACATCCGGCCAGGGGCGGGGCGGCGGCCATCAGCAGGGCGAGCGGGAGCAGCGGGGCGATCGTGCGCATGGCGCGCATCCTAGCGGCAGGCGCCGGCGGCGACAATTCCCGAACTGCCCGCCGGCCGGGCGGGGCCGGCGGGATGCATCCGCGCCGTGGCATTCCTACATCTCCGTCAAACAGGCCGGTGCACCCGGGCTGCCGGCCGAGGGAGGAACGTCGAGATGGGCAAGCGCATCCTGATGCTGGTCGGCGACTTCGCGGAAGATTACGAGACCATGGTTCCCTTCCAGGCGCTGCAAATGGTGGGGCATACGGTGCACGCCGTCTGCCCGGGAAAGAAGGCCGGCGAGCAGATCCGCACCGCCGTGCACGACTTCGAGGGCGACCAGACCTACAGCGAGAAGCCGGGCCACAACTTCACCCTGAACGCCACCTTCGTGGAGGTGGACGAGGCGGCCTACGACGCGCTGCTCATCCCGGGCGGCCGGGCGCCGGAATACCTGCGGCTGAACGAGCGTGTGCTGGCGGTGGTCCGCCACTTCGCCTACGAGAACAAGCCGATCGCCGCCGTCTGCCACGGCGCGCAGCTGCTGGCGGCGGCGGGCGTGATCCGCGACCGCCGGATCTCCGCCTATCCGGCGTGCGCGCCGGAGGTCAAACTCTGCGGCGGGACCTACGCCGACATTCCGGTGGACGAAGCGGTCACCGACGGCAACCTGGTGACCGCGCCCGCTTGGCCGGCGCATCCCAAGTGGCTGGCGCAGTTCCTCGTCGTCCTCGAACAGGCGCCCGCCCGCGCCGCCTGACGGCCGAAGGTCCAGGCCCCGCACCCCGGAGTTCCGCCCCCGTGGCCGGCCCGCGACCGCTGTCGCCCGCCCAGCTCCCCGGCCTGCTGCGGCCGGGATTGCGTGTCTACGCGCCCGGCCTCGCCGGCCAGTCGGCGGTGTTCGTCGCCGCCCTGCGCGCAGCACCGGAGGCGGCGGCAGGGGTGCACTTCACCGGCGTCTGGCTGCCGGGGATCAACCGTGTGGACTATGCCGGCCTGCATCCGAAGGCGCGCGCCGACGCCTTCTTCGTCACCCGCGACATGGCCGCCTCGTTCGCCGCCGGACGGATCGACTTCCGGCCGCTGTCCTACTTCGAGACCTACCGGTACTTGCGCGACGACGCGATGATCGACCTCGCCCTGCTGCAGACGGCGCCGCCGGACGCCGACGGGAAGCTGTCGCTCGGCGTCGCCAACGACTTCACGCCGGCGATCCTCGCCAAGGCCAGGACACGGGTGGCGCACATCAATCCGCGCATGCCGCGGACGCTGGGTGCCGCCCGGGTGCCGATCGCCGAGGTGGACTTCGTGGTCGAGGCGGACGCGCCGCTGCTGGCCGACGACGACGCAGGCGACGCGGCGTTCGATGCCATCGGCCGGCACGTCGCCGGGCTGGTCGGCGACGGCGATACGCTGGAAGTGGGAGTCGGCCGGGTGCAGCGGGTGTTCGCGGCACTCGCCGGCGCGCGGGGCCTGCGGCTGCACACGGGCGCCATCACCACGCCGCTGCTGCGCCTGATCGAGGCGGGCGGCGTCAGCGAAGAGGACGGCGCGATCACCTGCGGGGTGGCGCTCGGCGCACCCGAACTCTACGAATTCGTGGCCGAAAACCCGCGGGTGCGCTTCGCGCCGGTGGGCGAGACCCACGACATCGCGACGCTGCGCGCCATCCCCCGCTTCGTCGCCGTCAACTCGGTGATCGAGGTGGACCTGCTGGGCCAGGCGAACGCCGAGATGATCGACGGCCGGCAGATCGGTGCGGCGGGTGGCCTGGTGGATTTCATGCGCGGCGCCCGTGCCTCGCCCGGCGGCCGCGCGATCGTGGCCCTGCCGGCGACGGCGAAGGGCGGCCGCCTCTCGAAGATCGTGCCGGCCCTGCCGCCCGGCAGCGCCGTCGGCGTTGCCCGCGGCGACATGGACCTGGTGGTCACCGAGCACGGTGTGGCCGACCTGCGCACGAAGACGGTGGACGAACGGGCGGCAGCGCTGATCGCGATCGCGGCACCCGAATTCCGCGACGACCTCGCCCGCGCCTGGGCCGAGCGGCGGGGGCGGATGTGAGCGCGATCCGACCTGCCGAAGCGGCTGCCGGCCGCTAGTTCACCCGGCTGCGCAGTTGGCGGAGCAGGTCCTCGATCCGGCTGTGGCCGCTGCCGGTCGCCTCGCCGGCGAGGAAGCCTTCCAGGGTGGCGATCGCCGTCTTCAGGTTGCCGAGCCGGCTTTGCAGCTGTGCCGTCTCCCACCACAGCTCGCTGTGGTCGGGTGCGATGGCGACCATCGACTGCAGCACCTCGAGCGCGCGCGCCGGATCGTCGGCCGCCAGCGCCCGGAGCTTGATGTTGTTCTGGAGTCGAATCAGCACGTCGCGCGCGCTGACCGCCGCGTAGTGGATCGGCTCGATCTCCTTGTCCGGTCCCAGCAGCTCCTTGATCATCCGGCGCAGGTCCTCCGGCTGCAGCACCGTGCCGCCGCGGAAGACGTCGAGGATCGCCCGCTGCCCGCGCGCCGCCAGCCGCACCAGGAAGTGCGAGGGGAAGGCGAGTCCGTCCATGTTGCCGCCGTACGCGCGGCCGGCATGGATCCACAGGATGCCGAGCGCCACCGGCAGTCCGCGCCGCCGGTCGAGAACGTGCATCAGGTTGGCGTTGCGCGGATCGTCGTACGTCTCCTCGTCGCCCCGCAGGTCCCAGTCGCCGGCGAGCAGGCGGGTCAGCGCGGCAATCTGCATGTCGACGCTGTGCGTCCGGCCGGTGGACGCCCGCGCCTCGGCGGCGATCAGCGCCAAGCTCTCCCGGTAGGGCTCCAGGGGAACCCCCGGCCGGTCGAGGGCCGCCAGCAGCAGGGCCGTCTCGCCGATGTCGATCGCCCCGTCGTCCAATCTGCCGATTTCCCGCAGGTGCTGCAGCAGGCCCGGGCGATCCACCACCACCTTCCCATCCTCCGTAGCCGGTTCGGCGCGCCGCCGGGTGCGCCGCGAACAGTGTGAAAGCCGCATGCCATCGGTGCAAGCGCGCTCGCGGCCCGAACGTCTTCCCGTCCGGCCTCCGGCGCCCCCGCAGGGTCCGGCCCGATCAGCAGCTCCGGCCGGTTGCCAGCCGCATGGCGAGTCCCACGGCGCCGCTGATCAGGCGTCGCGGCAGGACCACCGGCCCCAGCGCCGCCTGATTGAGCAGGCCCGCCACGTGCACCGTCTGCCGGCCGAGCGCCGCGAGCCCCTGCGCCGCCACGTCCCCCGGGTCGGCGGCACCGGGCACGCTGCCGGACAGGCCGGAGCGGGTGCCGAAGTCGGTGCGCGTCGCCCCCGGGCACAGCGCCAGGACGTCGACCGGCTCGCCGCGCAGTTCTTCGGCCAGCGCTTCGGCGAACTGCAGGTCGAACGCCTTGGAGGCGGCATAGGTCGCGAAGTGCGGCACCGGCGCGAACGCGGCGGTCGACGAGACGACGATCATCCCGGCCCGCCGCCGGGCGGCCCGCGCCCGCTGCAGCATCCCCGGCAGCAGGCGGCGCGTCAGGTCGACGACGGCCACCACGTTCAGTAGCGCCGCATCCCGGTCGGCGTCCGGCGGGTTGTCCAGCAGGCGGCCGAAGGGTCCGGCGCCGGCGTTGTTGACCAGCAGCTCGACGCCGAACGCCTCGGCCGCGTCCACCAGGCGGTCCCGATCGCCCTCGCGGGTCAGGTCGGCCGCGATCGTTTCGACGGTGCGTCCCGGGCGCGCCGCCCGCGCGGCCACCGCCGCCAGCCGGTCGGTGTCGCGCCCGGTGAGCAGGAGGTGGGTGGCGGCGGGGAGCTGTTCCGCAAAGCCGCGGCCGATTCCGCTGGAGGCGCCGGTGATCAGCGCCCTGGCATAGCTGCGCATGTTCGTTGCTCCCGCATCGGCGCCCGGCGCTGGTGCCCGGATGGCCATGCCCCCCGTTCCGCCCTGAAAGATCCTGCACCATACCATACGGGCCGAAGCAAAGGGCGGATTGAGGCCGGCGGCGCCCGATCGCACGACGCGGTCGGGGGAGGCCGGCTGCCCGCTTCGCGCGAAAGGTCATGCAGATTTCTCGCGCTGATCGCCGCTCGCGGCGCTAAACTGCGAAGCTGGCAACCCTGAGCGGCAACCGGTAGACGATCGACCGATGGACGACACGCAAGCATCCCGCAGCCTCGACCCCGGACCGGCGGCAGCCGGCGAGCCGGCACACGTCCGCGACTTCCACGCGTTGGGCTACGCAGTCGTGCGCGGCGTTTTCGGCGCGGCGGAAGTGGCGGAGATGGCGCGCGCCTTCGATCGCGTCTGGGCGGAGGGAATCGCGCATCCGCACAGCTTCCGGCACGGCAACGTGTTCTTCCGGGTGGCCGAGGACGCGCGCCTGGGCCGCATCCTGCGCTACATGCAGTGGCCGTCCTACGTCGATCCGCTGCTGGACGCCGTGCGCAAGGACGCGCGCATGCTGGCGATCGTCGCTCCGCTGATCGGCCAGGACCTGAAGCAGATCATCAACCAGATGCACTGGAAGCCGCCCGGAGGGGCGATGGCCGAGTTCGGCTGGCACCAGGACATCCGCTTCCGCCGGCCACGCTCCGCCTATCGGCAGCCGGCGGAGAGCTACGTGCAGACCGGCATCGCCATCGACCGGCACACGGATGCGAGCGGCGGCATGCGCATTTGCCCGGCGAGCCACCTGCTGGGCGAACTGCCGCCGCCGGCGGACGGGCGGGTGATGGACCGGCCGCTGGACGATCGGGATCTGCAGCGCCTCGGCGTCGATCCGGCGGACGCGGTCACGCTGGAGCTGGAGCCGGGCGACGTCGCCCTCTGGCACCTGTTCACTCTGCACGGCTCCGGTGCGAACACGACCCGGGCTGACCGGCGCTTCTATCTCAACGGCTACGTCCGTGCCGAGACCTGCGACCGGGGCGAGTGGACCTTCCGCGCCGGCCGGCCGCTGCCGCTGGGCGATCCGGTGCTCGTCCACTACGAAGACCTGCACGTCCGGCCCGGTCCTCATTACGTCAAGGACGCCTGACCACGGCCAAGAGGTGCGGGCAGCCCGATGACGACACTCGGGCTTCTGCTTCGCGAGGCGGCGCGGCGCCCCTCCGCTCTAATCGGGCGTGTAGGGGGAGATTTTCGCCCCTTCCAGCGATAGCGAGCCCATCAGCCCCTTGGCACCGTAGACGAAGGCGACGATCGGTTCCTTGTGGGTGAGCGAGTCCACGTTCTTCGCCGCCCCTTCGTCGATGACCGCGACGCTGGCGTCGCCGCCCACCTTCCAGCCGGAGCTGGCGCGGAACTGGTTCAGCGCCTCCTCGCTGAGGAACATGATCATCTCCGAATGCTCCTCGGCGCCGGCCTGCAGGCCGATCGACGCGCTGGTGGTGCTGTAGTAGCCGACGGTCCTGCCGCCGATCTGCAGCGCGCCCACGCCGTACGAGCCGCCGATGCCGAGGCCGGCCTTGGTGACCTGCGGGAAGACGAGCACGCCCTTCGCCTTCTTTGCCACCGCATGGCAGCCTTCTACCCCGGCGTAGCAGGCCTTCACCGCCGCGGCGACCTCGCGCTCGATCTCGGATGCGGTCGCCGCGACCGCGTGTTCCGAAGCCAGTGCGATCGTGAGCAGCGTCGCCGTGCCAAGGGTGGTGATCGTCCGCATCGCTATGCTCCCGATTTTTTTCTGCCTGTTTCAGGATGGTGGGTTTCAGGATGGTAGGGTTGCTTCACTGTCGATCGCGATGATTGATAAATTTCCGTCGAAATACAATCAAAAGATGGGATACCGCACCGGCAGGGCGGTCACACACCCGCCAGCTTCACGCCCAGGACCAGCAGGCCGATGGCGGTGAGCCAGCTGCCGGCGGCGCGGACGGCGATGCGGACCCAGGTGGCCTGCTGCAGCGCGGCCGCCGCGGCACCGGTGACGAGCGTGACGACCACGTAACTGGCGGCGGTGACACCGGCGAAGAACAGGACGGCGTTGGTCTCCGGGGTGATCGCGAGTGCGTTGTCCCAGCCCTGCGCCAGGCCGAAGGCGGCACCGAGGCCGGCGAGCACGCCCGCCGGCAGCGGCCGGGCGAGGACGATCAGGCCGCCGATGATCACGAACGAGGCCAGGTTGACGCCGAACAGCAGGCGCCCCGGCGGCGGTGCCAGCAGGCAGGCGGCGACGCCCAGGCCCACGCCGAGCGGAAAGGCCAGCAGCATCCAGCGGCCCGTGCGGGAACCCTGGAGTGCGGCGAGCAGGCCCAGCGCCACCCACGGTATCACGTATTCGAGCCCCATCAGCGGATGCAGGAGTCCGCCGTAGAAGTCGCCGAAGCGGGTGCTGACCAGATGCGCGTGCGCCGTCCCGGGAGCGGCGGCGACGGCCAGGGCCGCCGCCAGCCCGGCGCGTGTTGTCCGGTTCACCGCCATCCGCCCGATCAGGCGCCGACGACGCCCATGTGCGAGGCTAGGAACCAGCCGCCCAGCAGGGCGATGGCGACGCCGCACACGCGCACCACCCGGGTGCCCATCGGCCAGGCCAGCACCAGGCCGATCAGGATGCCGGTGAGGTGCAGCAGGCCGGTCGCCAGCACGAAGCCGACGCTGTAGGCGAGCGGGTTCGCCGCCTCGGGCAGCTCCTGGCCGTGGGCATGGCCGTGGAAGATGGCGAACACAGCCACGATCGCCGCCGCCACCCACACCGGCGGACGGATCTGGAAGGCCACCATGATGCCGAGCACGATCGCTGACAGCGCGATCGCCACCTCGACGAACGGCAGGCCCACGTCGAGCAGGCCCAGCAGCCCGCCGAACGCCATCACCAGCGGAAAGGTGATCGGCAGAATCCACACCAGCGGCCGGCCGAGCTGCGCCCCCCACAGACCGACCGCGACCATGGCGATGAGATGGTCGGCGCCGAAGATCGGATGCGTAAAGCCGCTGACGAAGCCACCGGCGACGCCGACCTGCTCGTGCGCCGAAGCCGGGCCGGCGCCCAGCATCAGCAGCCCCAGGGCGACCAGCAGAGACGGGGGAGCGTATCGTAGCATCCTGAAAATCCTCGAAGTGCGCGAAGAACGCGTCGAAACCGCGAGCGCCCGGTCAGGGCACTCGCGGTTTCCCGGGTACGGAAGGAAAGGGCGTTTCAGTTTCCGGCCGAAGGAACGTTCTTCCGTTCGCCGACGATCCGGCCGTTCTTCACTTCCAGCTTGGCAGCGACCGCCGGATCCCTGAGGTCGGCGCTCAGGTCGACCCCGTCCAGCTCCTCGCCGGGCGCCGGTGCGGCGGCCGCAGCCATCGCAGCGCTGTTGTTGCACTGGTCGAGGAACTGGGTGGTGCAGACACCCAGGTCGGAGGCCAGCACCATGTAGGTGTTGAACGTCTCGCGGGTGTCCTCGTCGATGTCGAAGACGCGGACGCCCCGCATGCGATGGGTCTCCGCACCGCTGAGGCCGTAGGTGCCGAAGCCGGCGCTGGCAGCGTAGCCCAGGTACACGCCGTGATAGTTGCCGTGGTAGTTGTTCACGTGGTCGTGGCCGACGAAGATCCCCTTGACGTCGCCGCGCTCACGCACCGTGGCGTAGATGCCGGCATTGAACGGGCCGGTGCAGACGCACTCGTTGCGCTCGCCGACGATCTTGTGGCGGTTGTAGGTGTCCGGAGCCGGATCGTTTTCCGAGTACGGCGGGATCACCGGGTTGTCGATGCCGTCCTCGTCGGTCGGATGCCCGGTGCCGAAGTCGTTGTTCCACATGAAGTCGAATTCCTGGGTGGGGTGGTGGAACCACATCAGCCCAGGGATCTTCTCGCCGAAGGTCCGCTCGAAGCCCTCGGAGCGGCGCCGATACCAGTTGACCTGATCGATCTTCAGGTGATCCCAGGTGTTGTCGCGGGCGTTGATGCGCTGCCCGGCAAGCTCGTCAGGATTGGCCGGATAGCGGCCGGTGTCGAGCACCCAGACCGCGTACTTCGGCTTCTTCGGGTCGTAGGCGCTGCCGTAGACCAGCACCACCGCGTTCGAATCGCCGGTGATGCCGGGCGCCGAGGGCGGGTTGACGTTGCAGCTGAAGTCCCGGTAGTAGGCGTACTGCTCCGGCTCGCCCATCGTCACGGCACCGCCGTTCGCACCCTTGCTGTCCTCGTCGTGGTTGCCGAAGGTGCCGATCCACGGGATTTTGCGGCCTTCGACCGGCTTGATGATGTTGTTGAGGGCCTTTTTCACCTCGCCATTCGAGCTGATCCGGCCGCCGGTGATGTTGTCGCCGCTGAACACGACCAGATTCGGCTTATAGGTGTCGAGCGCTGCCCGCATCAGGTCGATCGAGCGCGGCTCGATGTCGTGGTCGTCCTGGATGTCGGCGAACTGCATGATGCGGAACTTGCCGTTCTTGAACTGCAGCGGCAGCGGGCTCGAGCACCCGGCCTGGGCCGCCGATGCGGCGGTCATGACGAACGCGATCGAAGCGACCACGCCGACCGCGGCGCAGACCTTGCGATGACGGGACATTGCGAAGCTCCTCTACCCCTTTGAGATCACGCCTTTTTGACCGGCAATCGGCGTTCGGCGCACGATTTCGTGAGGCGCAGAGTAGACGCCAAAGGCGCGGCCCGGCGCGACAGTGCGATTAAATTTGAATGACAGCGTTGTTCGCGCGACGGCGGCTTCGCCATAGTGTCGCCCGGCCGGTTCGCGACACGCGCGCACCAACCGGCGCTGTTGCCTGCCGACGCCCCTTCCATCCCGATCGGATCCCGACCCGAACCCATGGCGACCTGGCTGCGTGAACCTCTGCTGCATTTCGGCATCCTGGGAGCGGTGATCTTCGCCCTCTACTCCGTGTTGAAGCCGGTCGGCGCCGGCGAGAAGGTGATCGTCGTCGAACCCGGGATCGAACGGGAACTGATCGAGAAGTTCCGGCAGTCGACGCAGCGCCCGCCGAACGCCGAAGAGCTCGACAACCTGATCGAAGGCTGGGTGCACTCGGAGGTTCTCTACCGGGAGGGCCTGGCGCTGGGCCTGGACAAGGGCGACGGGGCCATCCGCGAGCGTGTGATCCTCAACATGAAGGCGAACGCGCGCATGCAGGCGGTGGTCGATGCGCCGCCCGAGGCGGAGCTGCGCGCCTGGTTCGAGGCCCATCGCGCCGAGTACGACCAGCCGGAGCGCTACGACATCCAGGAGATCCAGCTGCGCGACCGGTCGGAGGCGGGAGGTGGCGAGGCGGAGCGGCTGCGCGACGCGTTCGCCGGGGGCGCCGATGCGCTGCTGCTCGGCCACGTGCCGACCCCCTATCCCCGCCAGACGCCGGATCAGCTGCGCGCCGCCTTCGGCGACGACGCGCTCTCCCGCCTGCAGGCGCTGTCGCCCGGCGAATGGACGGTGGTGCGGACCCGCCGGGGCTGGCACGTCATCGGCCTCGACGCCGCCTACCCGGCGCAGCAGGCGGACTTCGCGGCGTTGCGCGACGCGATCGAGGAGGACTGGCGGCGCGATCAGCAGCTCCGGCTGGCGGCCAACATGATCCGCGGCATGCGCGCCAATTACGAAGTCCGCCGCCCGGGGGGCGGATGAGGGCCGACACGCAGCCGCCCCGGGCAATGCCACGGGCAATGGCACGGGCATTGCCACGGGCAGGAGCGGCCGGATGCGGATGCTGATCCTGGCGTTGCTCGCGCTGCTGGCCGCCTGTGCGGCGCCGCCGGCGCGCGCCGACGTGATCCCGATCGGGGTGTTCTCGGTGCGCGAGGTCGACGCCGGCGTGTTCGTCGTCCGCTGGCTGCGGGCGCCGGCGGTCGCCCAGGAGGCCGAAGCCTACCAGTCGTACGACGTGCGATTTCCAGAACACTGTTCACTGCAGCCGCCGAAGCTGGACTGCGGCAAGACCGGACTCGCTGGAACAATCCGGTTCGGCGGCCTCGACTACAGGAAACCCGGCGTGGTGCTGCGCGTCTCCTGGCTCAGCGGCGTCACCGAGGTGATCACGCTGACCACGGCCAACCCGGAAGCGAGCTTCTCCGGTACGGCCGCCGCGGGGCAGGACTGGACGCGCGTCGCGCGAACCTACATCGCGGTCGGCATCGAGCACATCCTGGTGGGTGTCGACCACCTGTTGTTCGTGTTCGGGCTGATCTGGATCGTGCGCAGCCCGATGATGCTGTTCAAGACCATCTCGGCGTTCACGATCGCCCACAGCTTCACGCTCGCGGCGGCGACGCTGGGCTGGATCGGCGTGCCGGAGGCGCCGGTGAACGCGGCGATCGCGCTCAGCATCGTGTTCATCGGCGTCGAGGTGGTCCGGGTCTACCGGGGCGAGGGCGGGCTCACGGCGCGCTATCCCTGGGTGGTGGCGTTCGCCTTTGGCCTGTTGCACGGACTGGGCTTCGCCCAGGCGCTGACCGACCTGGGCCTGCCGCCGGACCGGGTTCCGCTGGCTCTGCTGTTCTTCAACGTCGGTGTCGAAATCGGACAGGTGGCGTTCGTCTTCCTCGTCCTGGCGCTGATGTGGGCGCACCGCCGGCTCGCGTTCTGCCCGCCCCGCTGGGCGGAGCTGATCCCCGCCTACGGCATCGGCGCGCTCGCCATGTTCTGGTGCATCGACCGCGTCGCCGCGTTCGCGGGCTGACGCCGGGCGTTCCCGGAGGCCGCCCGGACCTTGCGGCTGCGTGCACGGGTCACTATGACATGTTGCAGGCAAGCTCGGAGCAGCGTCCGAAGTGGGCGGTTCCGGGTGCAGAATTCAGCCGGACAGTAATGCGCGATCCGTACGAAGTGCTCGGCGTTGCGAAGAACGCCGAAATCAAGGACATCAAGAAGGCCTACCGCAAGCTGGCGCGGGCACACCATCCGGATCTGCGTCCGGGAGACAAGCAGTCGGAGGAGCGTTTCAAGGAGGTTGCCGCCGCCTACGATTTTCTGTCCGACGAGACGAAGAAGGCTGCCTACGATCGCGGCGAGATCGACGCCGCCGGTGCACCCCGTGCCGAGCGCCGCTTCTACCGGGATTTTGCCGAGGCCGGGCGTGGCGGGCGCTATACCGCGGCGGGCGAGACGTTCGGAGACTTTGAAAACTCCGATCTGTTCGCCGAGCTGTTTCGCGGCGTGCGCCGCGACACGCGCAAGATGCGCGGGGCCGATGTCCGCCAGCGGGTGGACGTCGACTTCCTCGACGCAGTCAACGGCGCGCAGCGCGAACTGCTGCTGCCGGATGGCCGGCGGCTGAAGGTCACGATCCCCCCGGCCACCACCGACGGCCAGACGCTGCGGCTGAAGGGCCAGGGGCAGCCCGGCCCCGGCGGCGGGCCTGCCGGAGATCTGCACCTGGAACTCGCCGTCCGCCCGCATCCGCAGTTCACCCGAAAGGACGCCGACATCTACGCGGACCTGCCGGTGACGCTGGGCGAAGCGGTCCTGGGCGGGCGGATCGAGGTTCCGACGGTCGATGGTGTGGTGAGCATGACGATTCCCCGGGGATCCAATTCCGGCACGCGGATGCGGGTGCGCGGCAAGGGCGTCCCCACGCCGGGAGGGACGCGCGGCGACCACTACGTCACGCTCAAGGTCGTGCTGCCCGATCCTCCCGATCCGGATCTGACCAGCCTGATCGAATCCTGGGCCGCGAACCATCCCTATCGGGTCCGCTGAGAGCGAGCATGTTGAGCTTCGACGATATGCTGCGTCTGCACCAGCTGCGACGGGTCGAATTGCAGACGTGGATCGAGCAGCGCTGGGTTCGTCCGGAGGCAGGCGCGCATGGCCCCGAGTTCGACGAGGTGGACGAGGCGCGCGTGACCCTGATCTGCGAATTGCGCGAGGTGTGCGTCGCCGACGACGAAGCCATGGAGGTCGTGCTCTCGCTGCTCGATCAGCTTTACGCGATGCGGCGCGCGCTCCGGCGCGTCGAACACGCGATTCAGGCGCTGCCGGAACCCATGCGGCAACAGGTCCGCAGGAGCCTCGATGCCGAAGGGGAGCGATAGTCGCAGCGCCGTTCCGAGAAGCCCCGGCTGCCCGTCCGGTGCGGCCGGTTCGGGGCTCTCGGCAGCGGAACCGGAAGCCGCGTGCGGTTGACGCATCGGCGACCTTCCGATATGGCCTGTTCACCGGCGGCCGGCGACGGCGACCGTGGATGATTGCGAAAGGAGTTCGGATGGCGAGCGGACCGCTGATGGCGGGGAAACGGGGTCTGGTCATGGGGATCGCCAACGACCGATCGATCGCCTGGGCAATCGCGCGCGCGGTGCATGAGCACGGTGGAGAAGTCGCGGTCACCTACCAGGGTGAGGCGCTGAAGAAGCGGGTGGCGCCGTTGGCGGCGTCGATCGGATGCGACGTGGTGCTGCCCTGCGACGTCACCGATACCGGCAGCCTGGACGCGGTCTTCAGCGAGCTCGGCGAGCGCTGGGGCGGCCTCGACTTCGTCGTCCACGCCATCGCCTATTCGGACAAGGAACAGCTGAAGGGACGCTACGTCGACACGACGGCGGAGAACTTCAGCACCTCCCTGCTGATCTCGTGCTACTCGTTCACCGCCGTCTGCCAGCGGGCGGAGCGGCTGATGCGGTCCGGCGGCAGCCTGCTGACCCTGACCTACATGGGGTCCGAGCGGGTGATGCCGCACTACAACGTCATGGGTGTCGCCAAGGCGGCCCTGGAAGCCAGCGTCCGCTACCTGGCCGAGGACCTGGGCCGGCAGTCGATCCGGGTGAACGCACTTTCCGCCGGGCCGATCAAGACACTGGCGGCGTCCGGCATCGGCGACTTCCGCTACATTCTGAAGTGGAACCAGCTCAACTCGCCGATGCGCCGCAATGTCTCGCTCGAAGAGGTGGGCGGCGCCGGGCTGTATCTGCTCAGCGATCTCTCGGCGGGTGTGACCGGCGAAACGCATCACGTCGATTGTGGCTACAACGTCGTCGGCATGCTCGCGGTGGACGCCGCCAAGGGTGTAAGCGAGATGCTGGACAACTTCGCGCCCCAACGCCCGGATGTCGGGTAACACGTTCGGCCGGCTGTTCCGGGTCACCACCTTCGGCGAGAGCCACGGCCCGGCGATCGGCTGCATCGTCGACGGCGTGCCGCCACGGCTGGAACTCGCCGAAGCCGACATCCAGTTCTGGCTCGACCGCCGGCGCCCGGGTCAGTCCCGCTTCACCACCCAGCGGCGCGAGCCGGATCGGGTCCGGATACTGTCCGGCACATTCGAGGGACTGACCACCGGTGCCCCGATCGGCCTGCTGATCGAGAACGAGGATGCCCGGTCCAAGGACTACTCGGCGATCCGGGACCTGTTCCGCCCGGGCCACGCCGATTACACCTACACGGCCAAGTACGGCATCCGCGACCACCGCGGCGGCGGCCGTTCGAGTGCGCGGGAGACGGCGACGCGCGTGGCCGCCGGCGCGATCGCCCGCGCAGTGCTCGGCAAGGGCATTCGCATTCGCGCAGCCCTGGTGCAGGTGGGCCCGCACCCCGTCGATCGCGGCCGGTGGGACTGGGACGAGGTGGAGCGCAATCCGTTCTGGAGCCCGGACGCCGTTGCCGCCCGGGGCTGGGCCGACTTTCTCGACGGCGTGCGCAAGGAGGGCTCGTCAGCCGGCGGCATCGTCGAAGTGGTGGCTTCGGGGGTGCCGGTGGGGCTGGGCGCGCCCACGTTCGATCGGCTGGATGCCGATCTGGCGAAGGCACTGATGAGCATCCCGGCGGTCAAGGGGGTCGAGATCGGCTCCGGATTCGCCGCCGCAGCCATGTCGGGTCCCGAGCACAACGACCCGATGCGGATGCACGAGGGTGCCGTGAGCTTCCTCTCCAACCATGCGGGCGGCGTGCTCGGCGGCATCTCCACCGGCCAGGACGTGGTGGTGCGGCTGGCGATCAAGCCGACGAGTTCGGTCCTGATGCCGCAGCCGACGGTCACCGCCGGCGGCGAGGACGCGGAGATCTCGACCAAGGGCCGGCATGACCCCTGCGTCGCCATCCGCGGCGTCCCGGTCGCGGAAGCGATGACCGCCCTGGTGCTCGCCGATCATCGGCTGCGTCACAAGGCGCAGTGCCTCTAGCTCCGTTTGCGACCGGATCGAACCGACGGGCGTCTGCATCACATGATGATCATCCGCCGGATCCAGGGCCGCCCAGGGCGGCAGGCGGATGCCGAGGACTCCCTCCATCACCACCTGTAGAGCATCTCCGGCCGGGCGACCATTTCCCGTGCCGGCACAAAGCCGCCCAGGATGTCGGAGATCGCCGGCTGGGCGAGTGCGAGTTCGACGGTGGAGCAGGCGGCAGCGGAAGATGCTAAGGTCCGAACGTCGGCGCGGCGCGTAAGCTTCCCGGATGTTCAGAGCGGACAGAAGATGATGCACATCGGCCGAGACGCCGACCCGATCGCCCTGTTTCAGGCCTGGCTCGCCGAAGCCGAGCAGAAGGAACCGAACGATCCGCATGCGATGACGCTGGCGACCGTGGATGCGGCCGGCCGCCCGTCGGCGCGGATGGTACTGCTGAAGGGGCTGGACGAGCGGGGCTTTTCCTTCTTCACCAACATGGAAAGTCGCAAGTCCCTGGACCTCGCGACCAACCCGCACGCCGCGCTGTGCTTCCACTGGAAGTCGCTGCGACGGCAGGTGCGAATCGAGGGGTCGGTCGAGCGGGTGAGCGACGCCGAGGCCGACGCCTATTTCGCCACCCGCGCCCGAATCAGTCAGCTCGGCGCCTGGGCGTCCCGGCAGTCGCGGCCGCTGCTCGGGCGCTTCGAGCTGGAAGCACGCGTTGCGCGGTTCACCGCCAAGTTCCATCTGGGCCCGGTGCCGCGACCTCCCCATTGGGCCGGGTTCCGGGTGCTGCCCGAGTGCATCGAGTTCTGGGAGGACCGGCCGTTCCGGCTGCACATGCGCTTCGTGTTCCGCCGCGCCGGTACCGGCTGGGCGACCGAGGAGCTGTTCCCGTGAACCCTGGCGCGGACACGGCGCGCGCGCCGTCGGCGGAGGCCAGCGCGTCGGCCGGCGACGGGCGGGCGCACCGGCTGAAGACCATGGCGGCGGTGGCTTCGGTCGGCGTCGCCCTGCTGTTGATCGTCGCCAAAGCCGTCGCCTACTTCGCCACCGGCTCGGTCAGCCTGCTCTCGACCCTCGTCGACTCGCTGCTCGATCTGGCCGCGTCGCTGATCAACCTGATCGCCATTCGCCACGCGGTGACCCCCGCCGATCGGGAGCACCGCTTCGGTCACGGCAAGGCGGAACCGCTCGCCGGCCTCGGGCAGTCGGCGTTCGTCGCAGGCTCGGCCGTGTTCCTGCTGATCGAAGCCGGCAACCGTCTCCTGGCTCCGAGCCCCGTGAACAACGAGGCGGTCGGCATCGTCGTGATGCTCGTTTCCATTGCAGTGACGCTGGCGCTGGTACTGTTCCAGCGTTGGGTGATTCGGCGCACCAAGTCGGTTGCGATCGGCGCCGATGCGCTGCACTACAAGAGCGACCTGCTGGTCAACACCGGCGTCATCGTCTCGCTGCTGGTAACGACACGGCTGGGCTGGCCTCTCGCCGACCCGCTGTTCGCGATCGGCGTCGCCCTTTACATCCTGGTCAGCGCCTGGGGGATCTTCAGCAGCAGTTTCAACCTCTTGATGGATCGAGAGCTGCCGGAAGCCGACCGTAAGCGGATCCGAGCCATCGCCAAGTCACATCCGTCTGTCATCGACATCCACGACCTGCGCACCCGCTCTTCCGGCACCCAACAGTTCATCCAGTTCCATCTGGAGGTGGACGGCAACCTCACCCTGATCGTCGCACACGCGATTGCCGATTCGGTGATGCGCGCCGTGGAGCTGGAGTATCCGGACGCCGAGGTCTTGATCCACGAAGACCCCCACGGAGTTCCCGAGCGGCGTCCGGAGTTCGAGTAGGATCCCCCGGCACCGGAGTTTCCGGGTCGGAAGAGGCGGCCGGGTGGCGGCGTTCACGCTTGTGTTCAAACGGTGGCGGGCTAGGCTTCCTGCGCTTCTGTACCCGCTCGGTGTCGGAGAGTTTGGCACGGCTCCAGGGAGGCGAACGGTGATCGTGGAAGACCAGAGCGAAGTCGTCGCCTTCCTGTCGCGTCCCGAAACCTGGGGCCTCGTCGACGGGCCCGTCCAGCGCAACGAGACGCATGCGTCGATCATCTTCCTGGCCGGAGATCGGGCGGTGAAGCTGAAGCGGGCGGTGCGCTTTCCGTATCTGGATTATTCGACGCCGCAGCGCCGGAGACGGTTCTGCGAGGCCGAGCTGGAGATCAACCGGCGGACGGCGCCGCAGGTCTATCGGAGCGTGCTGCCGGTGGTGCGGACCGGATCGGGCGGCCTCGCGCTCGGTGGCGAGGGCGAACCCGTCGACTGGGTCATCGACATGGCCCGCTTCGACGAGGACGCGCTGTTCGACAGACTGGCCGCCGCCGGCCGGCTCGACCGCTTCGCCATGGAGAGCCTGGCCGATGCGGTGTCCTGGTTCCACGGGCAGGCGGAGTCCCGTCCCGGCGCAGGCGGCGCCGCCGGAATCCGCGAGGTGCTCGACAGCAACCGTGCATGCTTCGCCGAAACGGCCGGAGACATTCTGGACCCGGCGGACACGGAGCGCCTGATCGGCGCGTCCGATGCCGCCCTGGAGGCCGTGGCTCCCCTGCTCGACGCGCGCCGCGACGCGGGCTTCGTGCGCCACTGCCACGGCGACCTGCACCTCCGCAACATCGTGGTCCTCGACGGGCGTGCGGTGCTGTTCGACGCCATCGAGTTCGACCCCGGCTTCGCCGAGATCGACGTGCTGTACGATCTGGCGTTCCTGGTCATGGACCTGCAGTACCGGGGGCTCGAGCGCTTGGCCAGCATCGTGCTCAACCGCTATCTGGACGTCACCGGCGACGCGGGCGGATTGCCGGCAATGCCCCTGTTTCTGTCGATGCGGGCTGCGATCCGCAGCCATATCGATGCGGTCGCCGCCGCCAACCAGTCCTGTGCCGATACGGGGCGGGCGCTTGCCGAACGCGCCCGGCAGTACTTGCGCCTCGCGCTGTCGTTCCTGCAGCCGGTGCCGCCCCGGCTGGTTGCGATCGGCGGGCTCTCCGGCTCGGGCAAGTCGCGGCTGGCCCGCGAACTGGCACCGCTCCTGGGCGGCATCCCGGGCGCGCGCGTCGTCCGCACGGATTCCACCCGCAAACGGCTGGCCGGCGTCTCCCTCGCCACCCGCCTGGCGCCGCAGGACTACAGCGCGGAGATGGGCCGGCGCACCTACCAGGCGGTGTACGACGAGGCAGCGACGGCGCTTGCCGCCGGCCGGGCGGTGATCGCGGACGCGGTGTTCGCTGATCCCGAGGAGCGTCAGGCAATCGCTCATATTGCCGCCGACGCGGGGGTCCAGTTCGATGGCATCTGGTTGCGGGCGGCGCCGCACCTGCTGGAGCAGCGGGTCAGCGGCCGGCGCAACAACGTCTCCGACGCCACGCCGGAGGTCGTGCGCCTGCAGCTCGCGTTCGAGCTGGGACACATCGACTGGCACCTGCTGGATTCTTCGGGGGAGGGTGAGGAGACACTGCAGGCGGCAGTCGCCCTCCTGGGACTGCAACCGGCAGGGGAGTAGGGCCTTTCCATCCCCGCCCAACGCCGCCAAGATGTGACAGCGAAACCTGGAGGCGACGATGAGCTATCGCAAGATCCTGGTTCCCGTGGACAGCGGCGACGGCGCCCATGGTGCGGTCGAGACGGCGTTCGCGCTGGCAGGCGTTTTCGGTGCCCACGTGGAGGGGCTGCACATCCGGATTGAGCCGGCCGATGCCGTGCCCTACGTGGGCGAAGGGATGTCGGGCGCGCTGGTGCAGGAACTGATCGAGCTCACCGAACGGGAAAGCGTGGCCCGCGCCGCCGTCGCTCGCGAGATGTTCGAGCGTCTCCGGCTGGCGGCGGGGGTCCCCGTTGCCGAGGCGCCAGCCGGGGCTGAAGCATCGGCCTGCTGGCTGGAGGAGGTCGGCCACGAGGCGGACGCGGTGGTGCGCGCGGGCCAGCTCGCCGACCTGATCGTGGTGAGCCGCAGCGCCGGTGAGACGATGGGCGGCACGCCGATCTTCTCGGCGGTGCTGTTCGAAACCGGCCGCCCGGTGCTGGTCGTCGGCGGCAGGTCCGACGCCGCGTCGCACCCGGTTCAAGCCGGCGCGCCCAGGCGAGTTGTCATCGCCTGGAAGCACAGCGCCGAGGCAGCGCGATCGGTTGCAGCGGCGATGCCGCTGCTCGCCCGTGCGGAGCGCGTCACCGCGGTCTGCGCCAAGGACGAAGACGAACAATCGCGCGCACTGTCGGCGCTCACCACCTACCTGGCCTGGCATGGCATCGCCGCCGAGCGCCGGCTCCTGGCGGCCTACCCGTCGGTCGGCGAGGCGCTGGCGGCTGCCGCGATCGACGCCGATCTGGTGGTGATGGGCGGGTACTCGCACAGTCGGCTGCGCGAGCTGATTCTCGGCGGCGTCACCCGCCACATGCTCGAGAGGACGACGATCCCGTTGCTGCTGGCGCATTGATCGGCTGCGAGCGCGGCCGTGGCGCAGGGGACGACAGCAGCGGTCCGGCGACGGCGATGAGCGAGGCCGCGGCGCAGGAACCCCGAACGGTCATCGTGACGGGTGCGAGCCGCGGCATCGGCCATGCGACCGCGAAGGTGTTCCTGGAGCGCGGCTGGCGCATTCTCACCTGCTCCAGGGACGACACGCCCGCCGAGTGCAAGCGGGATCCGAACTGGACGGCGCATGTTCCGACCGACCTGGGCGATCCCGACAGTCTCGCCCGGTTCATCGACGAGGCCAATCGCCTTCTCGACGGCAAGCCCCTGCACGCACTCGTCAACAATGCCGGAATGTCGCCCAAGACCCCCTACAGGGAGCGGCTCGGCTGCCTCAACGGCGACCTGGACGCTTGGCACGACGTGCTGGAGATCAATTTTTTCGCCCCGCTCAAGCTGGTCCGCGGCTTCGCCGCCGCGCTGCACCGGGGAAAGGGCGCGGTGGTCAACGTGACATCGATCGCCGGGCACGCCGTTCACCCTTTCGCGGGCTCCGCCTATTCGATCTCGAAAGCCGCACTGTCGGCTCTGACCCGGGAACTGGCGCACGAGTGCGCCGCGCTCGACGTGCGGGTGAATGCCGTGGCCCCCGGAGAGATCGAAACCGCCATGATTCAGCCGGAGTACGAAGTCCTGATTCCGCGCATCCCGCTCGAGCGGATGGGCAGCCCGGTGGATGTGGCCAATGCCATCTATTACCTGTGCTCGCCCGAAGCCGGATACGTCACCGGCAGCGAGTTGTGGGTCACCGGCGGGCAGCACCTCTTCTGACCCGGTGCGTCGCCCGGACGAAAACCGGCTCTGCCCCCGGCCGCTCCGGGAGGGAGGGCGGTCGGGGGACAGAGCCGAACCGGAGCGGCCGGGGAACCCCGGCTGCCCGGTTGTCCGTCATTCCGCAGCGTCGGCGGTCGCCTCCATCGCCGGCCGCGGTTCCGAGACCGCGTCCACCAGGTAGACGATCGACCGGTAGGGCCGCCCGGCATGCTTGGCGAGGCCGATCTCGCAGGTCCGACTGTTGGAGTAGCCTTCCGTACACCCTGCCGGCAGTTGGGAGGACAGGGTGCGCAAGGCGTGCGCGTTGAGTTCGGGCGTCGTGAATCCCTTGTCGCCGGCCCAGCCGCAGCACTCGATGTTCTCGGGCAGGACCACGGTCTCGGCGCACGCCTTGGCGATGGCGACCAGTTTCGGCGTCACTCCCATCTTCTTGGCGGAGCAGGGGACGTGGAGGGCGATCGGGGCGGCCCGCTTGCGGATCTTGAGGCGCTCCAGCAGGTGGTCGTGAATGAACTCGGAGATGTCGAGCGGACGCAGCCCTTCCGGCAGCTTCTGCTTCAGTCGGTAGGAGCACGGGCTGGTGTCGGAGACGATGGGAAGCCGGCCGCCGCCGCTCGCATCCCGCAACGCCTCGCCGACCTCGGCCGCCTTGCGATCGGCCACCTCCGGCAGCCCCTTGCTCTCGAACGGCTGGCCGCAGCACAGGTTGGCGAGGTTCTTCGGATAGATCACCTCGTAGCCGGCCTTCTCCAGCAACGCCGCCGTCTTGCTGGGCAACGCTTCGGTGCCGTGATCGTCACAGGACGGACCCATGGTGCGCGACGCGCAGCTGGGGAAGTAGACGACCTTGGGGCGACGATTGTCCCCGGGCTTCGGATGCGGAGAAAACGACACGCCACCGGGGAAGGAGCGGGACCACGACGGGACGCGCTCGCCGCTCCACCGGCGCACTGTCCCGGTCAGGTTTTCCAGCGTCTCGGCACCGATCGTCCGCTGCGTCAGATCGGCCAGCCGCAAGCCCTGGCGGGTTGCCCACAAGGTGGTGTCGTAGTGCTCGGCGACGAAGCCCGCGACCTTGCGTGCGGCGTCGTCGCGCCGTCCGGCGCGCAGCTTCTTGGTCAGAATGCCGGTCTCGATGCCGACCGGGCAGGCGGTGGCGCACAGACCGCATGCGGCACAGGTGTCGATGCCCTGGTAGTCGTAGAGGCTGCCGAGCGTCGCGCGCTCTTCCGACCGGCCTGCAGTGGCCAGGCGGCTGATCTCGCGGATGCCGACGATGCGCTGCCGCGGCGTCAGCGTCAGGCCCTGCGACGGGCACATCCGCTCGCAGAAGCCGCACTCCATGCAGGTATCGACGATGCCGTCGGCCGCCGGCAACGGCTTCAGGTTCTTGATGTGGACGGTCGGATCGTCGTTGAGGATGACCCCCGGGTTGAGCAGGTTGCCCGGATCGAAGATATCCTTGATCTCCTGCATCAGGGCATAGGCCTGGCTGCCCCACTCCAGCTCCACGAAGGGGGCCATGTTCCGGCCGGTGCCGTGCTCGGCCTTCAGCGATCCGTCGTAGCGGTGCACCACCACGTCCGCCACCGCGTCCATGAATTTCCGGTACCGCTCCACCTCGGCGGGCTTGCCGAAGTCGGGGGTGATGACGAAGTGCAGGTTGCCTTCGAGCGCGTGTCCGAAGACGATCGCCTCGTCGTAGCCGTACTCGGCGAACAGCTTCTGCAGGTCGAGCGTGGCGTCGGCGAGGCTCGGGATCGGAAATGCCACGTCCTCGATGATCACCGTCGTGCCGGTCGGCCGCATGCCGCCGATCGACGGGAACAGCCCCTTGCGGATGTTCCAGAGCTGCTCGTATTCGGCCGCGATGTCGGTGAACGCGATCGGCCGCAGCGTCTCGATGCCTGCGAGTCCGGCGGTCACCGCCTGAATGTTCGAGGCCAGATGCTGGCGGTTCTCGCCGCGGGTTTCCACCAGCAGCGCCGCTGCCGCCGCGTCGAGTTCGCGGATGTAGGTCGGGATGCCCGGCTTGGTCTCGATCGAGCGCAAGCTCGCCCGATCGATCAATTCGACGGCGGAAACCGGTGTCTGCTTCATCGCGATCACGGCGCGGCAGGCGGTTTCGATGTCGGGGAAGAGGAGCAGCGCGCTCGCCTTGTCGGCGTACTCGGGCACCGTCCGGTAGGTGACCGACGAGATGAATCCCAGCGTGCCCTCGGATCCGATCATCAGGTGCTGCAGGACCTCGAACGGGTCGTGGAAATCGACGAGGGCGTTCAGGCTGTAGCCGGTGGTGTTCTTGATCGCGAACTTTCGCCGGATGCGCTCCGCGAGCGCTTCGTCGGCCTGCGTGCGATCGGCCAGTTTCGTCAGCCGGTCGAGCAACCAGGAATGGCTCGCCTGGAAGGCCGAGCGGCTCTTCGGATCCCCGGTGTCGAGCGCAGTGCCGTCGACGAGGACCAGGCGCATCGATTGAAGCGTCTGATAGCTGTTCTGTGCCGTCCCGCAGCACATGCCGCTGGCGTTGTTGGCGGCGATGCCGCCGACCTTGCAGGCGTTGATCGACGCCGGGTCCGGCCCGATCTTGCGCCCGAACGGCGCCAGCCGGCGGTTGGCGTCGCTGCCGATGACGCCGGCGCCGAGCCGGACGCAGTCAGCGTCGGTCGAGATGCCGATGTCGCCCCAGCCGTCTCCCAGGACACAGAGCACGGAATCGGTCACCGCCTGGCCCGACAGGCTGGTGCCGGCGGCCCGGAACGTCACCGGCACATTGTACCGGCGGCAGTGCGAGAGCAGCGCCTGGACTTCCGCCTCACTCTCGACGATCACCACCAGTTTCGGGACCAGTCGGTAGAAGCTGGCATCCGTGCCGTAGGCGAGCGCCCGCAAGGGATCACGGACGATCCGCTTCTGCGGGATCACCGACAGCAGAGCCTGCTCCAGGGATCGGTAATCGGCGGCCACGGCGCCGGCCGCGGCTGGAATGGCGACTTGCAGCATCGACGTCTTCTCCCTCTTTGGTACATTATTCGATTGATTTGTTTTTTGGGCCGGCGTTGGCCGGAGAGGAGGAGGAGGGATCTGTCTCCTCCTCCCCAACCGGTCTTTGCCCGGCCGTCAGTCTCCTGATGTCGGCTCCGGCCGCGTCCTTCGGTCTACTTGGACACCGCCGGGATCATCCACGGCACGACGTATGCTTGAACGTATGTGATGACGCCGATCACCGTCGCAAACAGCAGGCTGTGCTTGAGGGTGAAACGGAACAGGTCGGACTCCTTGCCGACCAGACCGACGGCGGCGCACGCCACCGCGATCGACTGGGGCGAGATCATCTTGCCGGTGACGCCGCCCGTGGTGTTGGCGCCGACGGTGAGGACCGGATCGACGCCGATCTGCGTCGCGGTGACCGACTGCAGGTTGGCGAACAGCGCGTTGCTCGACGTGTCCGAGCCGGTCAGGAAGACGCCCAGCCAGCCGAGGAACGGCGAGAAGAACGGGAACAGCGCGCCGGTGGCGGCAAATGCGAGGCCCAGGGTCGACGACAGGCCGGAGTAATTGGCGATGAAGGCGAAGCCCAGAACCAGGCCGATGGTGAAAATCGGCTTGATCAGGTCCCGCACCGTCTCGAAGAAGGTCTCGACGAACATCTTCGGGCCGACGCGCAGGATGAACGCCGAGATGAAGGCGGCGATCAGGATCGACGTACCGGTGGCGGCGATGACGTCGAACTTGTAGACGGCGGCGTACGGCGTCGGCTTGGTGACGATCGGTACGTCGCGAATGACCAGGTTGTCCAGGCCCGGGATGTGCCAGGACATGGTGAAGGCTTCCAGCGGGCCCTTCGGCGCGAACAGCGCCTTGAACTCGGGCAGCGTCCAGATGGTGACCATGATCGTCAGCACGATGAACGGCGACCACGCCTTGACGATCTGGCCGAGGCTGTATTGCGGGCCGGCGCCGCGGCTGGCCACGCCTTCCGCACCGACGCCGGCGAAAGTGAAGATGTTGGATGGTTGCCAGACCTTCAGGAACAGCGACAGTGCCACCAGGCTGGCGAGCGCCGAGGTGATGTCCGGAAGCTCATAGGCCCAGAAGTTCGAGGTGAAGAACTGGACGACGGCAAAGGTCAGGCCGGCGACGAGCAGGGCGGGCCACGTCTCTTTGACGCCCTTGAAGCCGTTCATGATGAACACGAGCCAGAACGGCACGATCAGGGAGAGCAGCGGCAGCTGCCGGCCGGCCATCTGACCGATCAGGAACGGGTCGATGCCCGTGACCTTGCCGGCGACGGTGATCGGGATGCCCAGCGCCCCGAACGCCACCGGTGCGGTATTGGCGATCAGGCAGAGACCCGCGGCATACAGCGGGTTGAACCCCAGGCCGACGAGCAGGGCGGCGGTGATCGCCACCGGGGCCCCGAAGCCGGCCGCCCCTTCCAGGAAGGCGCCGAAGGAAAAGCCCACCAGCACCATCTGCAGTCGCTGGTCGGCAGTGATCGACAGCACCGAGGAGCGGATGATCTCGAACTGTCCGGTCTTCACCGTCAGCTTGTAGAGGAACACCGCGGCGATGATGATCCACGAGATCGGCCAGAGGCCGTACAGGAATCCGTAACCGGTGGCGGCGAGCGCCATCGACGTCGGCATGCCGTACGCGGCGACGGCGACGAGCACGGCCAGGGCGACGGTGATGATCGCGGCGATGTGCCCTTTCATTCTCAGAACGGCGAGCGCCACGAAAAAGAAAACGATCGGGATCACCGCCACGGCGGCCGACAGCCACAGGCTGCCGCCGAGCGGTGCGTAGATTTGAGTCCAGGTTGTCATTGGCGTTCCTCCCGCCGATGTTTGACGATCACGTGTTCATGTCGAAGGACTTCGAAGGCAGGGGACGCGTCGCAGACGCCACGTGCAGAACACTCTCTGTTCGTCTCGGTCCGGGGTTGCCCATGCGCTTCTTCCCTGGCGAAGCGGTCGGGCCAGCGATTGCCGGTCGCCTCAACGGACGGCCGGTTTCGTGACCCCGCTTCGCATCTGCTTTCGGATTCCCCGGCCGTGAGAAGCCAGGATCCGACTTTGTTGCACCATAGTGACAGCTACCAGCAATTGGATAACTGGTCAAGTGGTAAAGTCATATGACCAATGTTGCATTTGCGGGGTCACGCAAGGAAATGTCCCATCAATTGCCATCTGGACACTGATCGTTGCAAATGCCACGCATTCCGCTCCGCAATCGGCGTTGCGTTTGGTCTACTCGTCATGCCATTTATCCAGGCAGGGCCGACGCGACCGTCGGCGATCCGGAACGCTGGGAACGATGACGTTTACCAAGGTCAAGCAGGAGCGCCTCGCGGACACGATCACGCGGCAGCTGGAGAGTCTCATCCTCGAAGGTGTGCTGCGTCCCGGCGAGCGTCTGCCGCCCGAGCGCGAGTTGGCGCAGGAACTGGAGGTGTCCAGGCCGTCGCTTCGTGAGGCGCTGCAGAAGCTCGAAGCGGCGGGCCTGGTGGAAACGCGGCACGGCGGCGGCACTTACGTCAAGAACGCGTTCGCCTCGGTGATCAGCGACCCGCTGACCGACTTGTTCCAGCGCCACCCGGAGGCGGCGCTCGATTTCGTCGAGTTCCGGCTGACGCTCGACGGAATCGTCGCCTATTACGCGGCTTTGCGGAGTACCGACGAAGATCGGGCGATCCTCACCCAGCGCTTTCAGGCGATCGAGGCGACGCACGCCGGCGACGATCCGGCCCAGGAGGCGGAACGGGACGCCGAGTTTCACCTCGCCATTGCCGAGGCCTCCCACAACGTCGTGCTGCTGCACGTGATGCGCAGCCTGCTCGAGTTGCTGCGCAAGGGGGTAATCTTCAATCGTAACGTGCTCTACGGCCACCGCGGCGCCCGCGATCTGCTGCTGCAGCAGCATCGGGCCATTTACCAGAACATCATGAAGGGCGATGCGGAAGCGGCGCGGGCCGCGGCACAGGCGCACATGAAGCACGTGGACGAGGTTCTGCGCCAGATGCGACTGTCGGAGGCTCGATCGGACGTGGCCCGCCGCCGACTCGCCCGCTACGCGATCGATGCCGGGGAGGGCGATTCCCAGGACTGATCCTGACGTCACCGTACGAGGGGTGGCCGGAGGCGCGGCGTCTCAGCCGGCGGAGCGGCTTTCCACGTCTCCACATCGCGGCGCATACCACTCCAGGGTATCGGCCAGCGAGACGACGCGGCCGATCACCAGCAGGGTCGGCGCCGCCCGATCGAGAACCGACACGGCCTCGGGCAGTTCCGCCAGCGAACTCAGCCGGCAGACCTGCTCCGGCCGGGTGCCATCGACGATCGCTGCGGCGGGAGTGTCCGCCGGCAGGCCGTGGGCCAGCAATTGCTCGACGATGCGGGCGACGTTCGTTCTTCCCATGTACACGATCAGCGTCGTGTCCGGGTCGGCGAGGCTCGCCCAGTTCAGATCCAGCCTGCCATCCTCGTCCTGGGTATGGCCGGTCACGAACCGCACGCCGTGGGCCAGGCCGCGATGGGTCAACGGGATGCCGGCATAGGCGGTGCAGCCCGATGCGGACGTGACGCCCGGCACCACCTGGAACGGAATGCCGGCCGCCGCGAGCGCCTCCGCCTCCTCGCCGCCGCGGCCGAACAGGAACGGATCGCCACCCTTCAGGCGGACGACACGGCGTCCGCTGCGCGCCAGGCTGACCAGCAGCGTGTTGATATCCGCCTGGGGCATGTGGTGATTGCGCGCCACCTTACCGGCGAAGATGCGCGTCGCACCCACCGGGATCAGCGCCAGGATCTCCGCCGACACCAGCTTGTCGTATACGACGACGTCGGCGGCTTCGAGCTGTCGGAGCGCCTTCAGCGTCAGCAGGTCCGGATCGCCCGGCCCGGCGCCGACGATCTGCACCGGATAAATCCCTGGCACGGGGTCTGCCGTCACCACCCGCTCCCCTCCGCCTCCCGACGGTTCCGCGTCCTGTTCTCAACTCCTAACCACGCCGGCGTCCCGGTGCAAGCCTGCCGATGGGCGCAACGGGTTGCAGGAGACGCTTGGATTCGGTCCCGGCGGCGAGGATACTGCCGAGCAGAGACGCCGAAAACGTGAACGGCGGGCACGAAGAAGGAAGCGGGACGTTGAAGCAGGCTTGCGACACCGCGCCAGTGCAGCCGCGCCGCCGCCTGATCGCCCTGTGGCTGCTGTGCCTGGCCGGCATGGTGTTCGCGATGGTGGTTCTGGGCGGGCTGACGCGGCTGACCGAGTCGGGGCTGTCGATCGTCGAATGGAAGCCGGCCACCGGCTGGCTGCCGCCGCTGTCGCTGGCGGAGTGGGAGGCGGAGTTTCGCGCCTACCAGGCTTACCCGGAGTACCGGAAGGTCAACCTCGGCATGACCCTGGCGGAATTCCAGGGCATCTACTGGCTGGAATTCCTGCACCGGCTCTGGGGCCGGCTGATCGGCGTCGCGTTCGCGCTGCCCTTTCTGTTCTTCCTGGTCAGGGGGTGGGTGGACCGGCCGTTGGCGTGGAAGCTCGCCGTCGCGTTCGTCCTCGGCGGCCTGCAGGGCGTGCTCGGCTGGTACATGGTGAAAAGCGGGCTGGTCGATCGACCGGACGTCAGTCAGTACCGGCTGGCGGCGCATCTGGCACTGGCACTCGTCATCTACGCCTATCTGTTCTGGGTGGCACTGACACTGCTGCGTGCACCCGGGCCGTCGGCAGCCGGCGACGGCGACGGCGACGGCGTCCGGGCCGGGCCGCACGGCGTCCGGGCCATCGGCGTGGCGGCCCTGGTGTTTCTGACCATGATGTCGGGCGCGTTCGTCGCCGGGCTGGATGCCGGGTATGCGTACAACACGTTCCCGCTGATGGACGGAGAGTTGATTCCCGCACACCTGTTCCCCGGCACACCCGCGTGGCAATCCCTGTTCGAGGACGTGACCACCGTTCAGTTCTTCCACCGGCTGCTGGCGAGCGTCACGCTGCTGACCATCATCGCCTTCCGCATCTCGCTGCGCCGCGCTTCACTGCCGGATTCGGCGCGGCTCGCAACCAACCTGCTGGCGGTCTGGGTGCTGGTGCAGTTCGGCCTCGGTGTGGCGACCCTGCTGTCCTTCGTTGCCCTGCCGCTCGCGGCCCTGCATCAGGCGAGCGCGGTAATCCTCTGGACGCTTGCGCTGTGGTCGTCGTTCGAGCTGTGCCGGGCCGGGTCGAGTCGGATCGACGCATCCCTGCCTCTGGCTTCGTCGCGGATTTCGGGAACGGCAGCGATGTGACCGTCGCGGGCTGGTTGCGAATTATTTTCGAGCCGACCATATTTTCGCGAGAAGATGATCTCGGCATGTGGTGTGCAGGCGCTGCTGGCGGGTGATCGGAGCAGACGTTGAGGTTTCTGGCAGACATGCGGACGATGCTGGTCCTGGCGGTGCTGGTCGCATTCGGTGCCAGTATTTCACCTGCGCTGAACGGCTGCGCCGGCGACACAGGCGTCTACCGCGCGTCCGAGGCGGTCGCCGTCGAGCCGCATCGCTGGTCCGAAGGCAGTTCCGACGATCTCGGGCGCTTCAACGCGGTCTTTGCCACCTACGCCAACGATCCGGGCAACACGCGGCAACTCAAGCACTTCCGGGATGCCTTCAAGCGCATCCGCTCCGCCTACGTGGAGGAGATTCCCGAGCGCCGGCTGATCGACGCGGCGATCGACGGCGTCCGTGCGAAGAATCCGGCGCCCGCCTCGATGCCGGCGGTCCAATTGGTCGAAGTGGCACTCGATGCGATGACCGCATCGCTCGATCCGCACTCCGCCTACCTGAACGCCGAAGAACTGCGCGAGTCGGAGATGGTGACCTCCGGCGAGTTCGGCGGCCTGGGCATCCAGGTGACGCAGGAGGAGGGGCGCATCAAGGTCATTTCGCCGATCGAAGGCACTCCCGCCGACCGGGCCGGCCTGAAGCCCGGCGACGTGATCACCGCCATCGACGGCCGCTCGATCGAGGGCATGAGCCTGCGCGACGCGGTAAACGCCATGCGCGGCGAGCCGGGCAGCCGTATCCGGTTGACGATCCAGCGGGAGAAGGATGCGCCGTTCGAGGTCGGCATCGTCCGCGCGGTGATTACCATCGAGCCGTTGCGCTGGCGCCTTGAGGGCAACGTCGGTTACCTGCGGATCGTCAGCTTCAACGAGAAGGTGGCGGACGGCGTCGAACATGCCGTTCGTGAGATGCGCAAGCAGACCCGCGGGCGACTTCAGGGCCTTGTCATCGACCTGCGCAACAACCCGGGCGGTCTCCTGGATCAGTCCCTGGCGGTGGCCGATGCGTTTCTCGACGCGGGCAGCATCGTCAGCATCCGCGGCCGCGAAGTCGGCAGCGACCGGACCTTCCGCGCCGAGCGGGGTGACCTGCTCGAGGGGCTGCCGATCGTCGTGCTGGTCAACGCCGGCTCGGCGTCGGCGTCCGAAATCGTCGCCGGCGCGCTGCAGGACCACCACCGCGCGACGGTCATCGGCGTCCGTTCGTTCGGCAAGGGCTCGGTGCAGACGGTGATGCGGCTGCCGGTGGAAGGGGCGCTGAAGCTGACGACGGCGCTCTACTACACGCCGTCGGGCGAAGCGATCCAGGCGCGCGGCGTCATTCCCGATATCGCGCTGACCGGCACCGAAGTCGGCAGCGAAGATTCGCACGAGGTGGATCTGCCGGGCGCATTGCCGGCGCAGGGCGAAGCCCAGCACGTCTCGCAGGGCTCGGTCGACGTCAAGGCCTGCCCGGCGGTCGGCGAGGGCGGGGACCGGGAACTGGGCTGCGCGCTGTCGCTGCTGCAGGCTGGCTCGCCGGCCGACTTTCTCGCGTCGCTCGGCGCCAAGACACGTCTCTAGCGTTTATCGCCACCCTTTGCTGCCTCACCCTGTTTCGTTGCACCACCGCCACCCCATGTCCGCCCCCGTCGCGCCGCTGTCCTTCGACCATCGCTTTGCGGCCGTCTGGAACGGCAAGCGCATCGGCGCGCACCGGGTGGCGGCGCGGCCTTCCCGTGACGGCGCCTCGATGACGGTGACGACGGAGATCGAGCTGGCGGTAAAGTTCGGCATGATCACCATGTTCAGATACCGGCACCGGTCGGTGGAAAGCTGGGGCGGCGGCCGGCTGCAGGCGATCACCAGCCGGACCGAGGACGACGGCGCCGTCTATACGGTTGACGGGGCGATCGCCGCCGACGGCTTCGCCATCCGCGGCCCACGCGGCGAGGGCACTGCCGACGCACCGCTGCTGACCAGCAACAGCCTGTGGACCCGGGCGATCACCGGCGAGCGGCAGATCATCGATGCGCAATGGGGACACGTCGTCCCGCTCTCCGTCGGGGTTGCCGACCGGCAGCGGCTGGGGCGGGGATTGGAGGCCGACCACTATCGCTTCACGACGCCCGAGTGGAGCGGCAGCCTCTGGTACGAGGACGAGACCTGGGTGCGGGCGCTTCTGTCGCGCAAGGGCGAGACCATCACCCTCGACCGGGACGGCTGACCGCCCGCGCCCCGCTGGAGCGATATCCGATCAAACGGAATCGCTTGATCGGATTGACTTGCTCTAGAAATCCAACAGTTGGAGCGCGGTTCGATCAGATCGGGCGCGCCCGCGCGTCGCCGAACCGGGATCGACCATGGGGCTCTGAGAGATGGGAGAGGGCCCCGACCTCCGTCTACCGGCAGCTGTGCGACCTACTTCACCGACTTCAGGCCGCGCTCGATGTTGCGGCGGAAGGTCTGTTGCTCGTCCGGCGGCAGCGAGCGGGCCAACTCGTCGACCTCGTCGCGGCAGACGCTGCCGGCGTTGCGGAACAGTTGCGTCACCTGGTTGTCGACGTAGGACGAGCCGGGCTCGCAGAGCTCCTCCGCCGCCAGATGCCGGTCGTAGTAGTGGTCGGCGCGTGCCAGCGCGCCGGAGCAGATCGACGCGGCCCTGGCGGCCCAGGTATGGGATTTCAGGTTCTTGGCCTCGGCCACATAGACGGCAATCCGCTGGCGTTCCTGCCCTGCCGTATCGGCCAGGGCCTTCATGCACTCGGGGTCGGCGGCGTGGCCGGGGAGCGGGGCCAGGATCAGCGCCGCCAGCAGGGTCAGCATCACCGTCGCCATCGGGTACATGATCGGCTGTCTCCTGACGTCAGGTCCTGCTCGGTACGGGCGGGAGTTTGGCAGCGCCGGCAGGGCGAGGCAACGACGCGTCGCACACCCGCCCGACGGTGCGCTCCCGGGATCCGGCCGCATCGTGAACACCCCGTGACGACCCCAGCCCTCCCGGTGACCGGGCGGTGTCGCGGCTTTACCGCCGCGGTGGCGCAGGGTACACGTAAACACGGTGTGGCGCGTGGAATTTCCGCGCACCGCCGGTTCCGGACCGCACCCCGAAACCGGCGCCGCTGCCGGCGCCCGGGATCAGGCGGCGAAGACGAAAGGCTGGAGGCCCATGGACGCGGACGCCCTGCTGCTGTCGCGAATCCAGTTCGCCTTCACCGTTTCCTTTCATATCGTCTTTCCTTCATTCACCATCGGGTTGGCGGCCTGGCTCGCCACCCTGGAGGGTCTGTCACGGGCCACCGGCAATGGGCTCTACCGGCGGCTGTTCGACTTCTGGGTGAAGGTGTTCGCCGTCGCCTTCGGCATGGGTGTCGTCTCCGGCATCGTCATGGCGTTCCAGTTCGGCACCAACTGGAGCGAACTCGCCCACCGGATGGGCTCGATCCAGGGGCCGCTGCTGGGTTACGAGGCGTACACCGCCTTCCTGCTGGAGGCGACGTTCCTGGGCGTCGTCCTGTTCGGCCGCAGCCGGGTGCCGCCGTGGGCGTACTTGGCGTCCTGCTGCCTGGTGGCGCTGGGCACGACGCTGTCGGCGTTCTGGATCATGGCCAACAACACCTGGATGCAGGTCCCCGTCGGCTACGAGGTGATCGATGGCCGGTACGTGCCCACCGACTGGTGGAGCATCGTCGCGAGCGAGGTGGCGTGGATCCGCTTCGCGCACATGCTGCTCGCCTGCTACCTGACCACCGCCTTCTGCGTCGCCGCCACCGGCGCCTGGTACCTGCTGCGCCGGGTGCACGTGGAGGAGGCGAAGCGGATGCTGGACATGGGCCTGGGGCTGGCGGCGGTGCTGATCCCGGCGCAGATCGCCTTCGGCCACCTGAACGGCGCGTACACCGCCGAGCATCAGGTCTCCAAGTTCACCGCCATCGAGGGCCGCTGGCAGACCGAGGAGCCGGCTCGGCTGATTCTGTTCGCCTGGCCGGACGAGGCGAACGAGCGCAACCTCTACGAGGTGGCGATCCCCCGTCTCGGCAGCTTCGTCGACGACGGCACCTTCACCTCTCGCGAGCCGGGGATCGTCACCGTTCCCCTCGACGAGCGGCCGCCGGTGCTGATCCCGTTCTTCTCGTTCCGGATCATGGTCGGGCTGGGGCTGCTGATGCTGGCGGTGTCCTGGGGCGGGATGCTGCTGCGCCGCCACGGCTGGGAGCGGGTGCCGCGCGCCTTCCTGTGGCTCACCTTCCTCAGCTTTCCCTCCGGGTTCATTGCCGTGCTCACCGGCTGGTTCACCGCCGAGGTGGGTCGCCAGCCGTGGATCGTCTTCGGACTGCTGCGCACGGCGGACGCGGTGACGCCGACGCTGAGCGCCGCCGAGGCCGCGGTCTCGCTGGCGGTGTTCGTCGCCGTCTACACGCTGATCTTCTCCGCCGGCACCTTCTACATCTACCGGCTGCTGCGGACCGGGCCGGACTCGCCGCCGGCTTCGGAGCGCGGCGTGACGGCGCTGCGGCCGATGGCGGCGTCCGGTCCGTCGCCGCAGGCGCGGACGCAGCACGGTGCGAGGGCGGAGCGATGACGCTGGCCGAGATCTGGGCGCTGCTGATCGGCGGTGCGGCGCTGCTCTACGTCATGCTGGACGGCTTCGATCTGGGGATCGGCATCCTGTTCGGCACCACGCGGGACGAGGATTTCCGGCGGACGATGATGAGCGCCATCGCGCCGGTCTGGGACGGCAACGAGACGTGGCTGATCTTCGTCGCTGCCAGCCTCTACGGCTGCTTTCCGATGGTCTACGCCATCCTGCTGCCGGCGTTCTACCTGCCGGCGACGCTGCTGCTGGTGGGCCTGATTCTGCGCGGCGTCGCGTTCGAGTTCCGCGAGAAGACCCGACGGCTGCGCCCGGTGTGGGACGTGGGCTTCAGCCTCGGCTCGCTGCTGGCGGCGTTCGTGCAAGGGGCCGCCATCGGCGCCATGGTCGACGGGCTGGCGGTCGAGAAAGGGCGCTTCGTGGGCGGGCCGTTCGACTGGCTGACGCCGTTCGCGCTCGCTTGCGGCGTGGGGCTGGTCATCGGCTACGCGCTGATCGGCGCCACCTGGCTGGTGCTGAAGACCGAAGGCGCACTGCGCTCCTGGGCCTACGAGCGGATCCTGCCGCTGGCAGCGCTGCTGCTGCTGTTCCTGGCGATCGCGCTCGCCTATGCGCTCACCTCCTCGCTGGCGGTGATGGACCGCTGGCTGGACCGGCCGTGGATGCTGGTCTTCCCGGGGATAGGCGCGCTGGCGACGGTGGGGCTGCTGGCGGGCGTGCGGCGGCGGGTGGACGGACTGCCGTTCGCGATGGCGGCGCTGATCTTCCTGGCCGCGTTCGGCACCATGGCAGGCAGCTTCTGGCCGTACCTGATCCCGTTCTCAGTGACGATCGCGGACGGAGCGGCGGCGCCGTCCTCGCTGCGATTCCTGTTCTACGGCGCCGGGCTGTTCGTCACGCCGGTGATCCTGGCGTACACCGTCGCAGTCTACTGGATTTTCCGCGGCAAGGTGCGGCCGGAGCAGACCTATCACGGACGTGGGTGACGGGCGCTTTCCAAGGTGGCGGCCCGGAAACGAAACGGGGCGGGACCTTGCGGTTCCCGCCCCGTGGTAACGTCACCGGCTGGCTCCGACATCGGCCGGAAGCCAACGAACAATCGGCTTTCGAAGCAGAATGCGCCTGCAGCCGGCAAATTCGGTGTTCCCGGGACCAGTCCGAGGAACGTGCCCCGTAACCGGGACCGAACCGGCCGCCATCCGCCGCCCGCGGGATGACCGTGGCGGCGACCTGGCGGAGAGTGTCGCCGACTACTTGCGCAGCGACTTCTGGAACATCCGGTCCGAACGCTCGGACGCGGCATTGGCAGCGTTCGCAGCGGCCTTCGCCTCGGCAGCGGCCTGCTGGGCGGCGGCGGCGGCCGCACGGGCCTCCTGGGCAGCCTTGGCAGACTCGGCCCGGGCTGCAGCCGTGTCGCTCTTCAGCGCCGCCACGTCCTTCTGCAGCGTGCTGACGCTCGACTTCAGATCGTCGACTTCGCTCGACGAGGCGCAGGCGCCGAGAGCAACGGTGCTCGCGAGAACCACGGCCGGCAGGATCTTGCCGTAAGCCATCCTCATATTCCCCTCCGCGGTGATACCCTAAGGCAACATGTACATAGGGCGCGGAATGACCCGCGCCCGACTGGGTTTTAGATCAACTGCGCGAGAAATCAAGAACAACGTGTCGCCGAGCGCGGTTGCGTCGCGTTCCGCGACAATTGCGCTGCACTGGTCACGGCAGGATCTCGATCGGCGTACCGGGGGTTGTCGCTGCCCAGATTTCGTCCATTTCGGCGTTGCTGAGCGCGATGCAGCCTTCGGTCCAGTCCCACGTGCGTGCTCCGTTGCGGCCGGTGGCGGCGTAGTTGGGCTGTCCGTGGATCATGATCAGGCCGCCGGCCCGGCGACCGTACTGGCTGGCTTCGGCGACGTCCCGAGGGTTCGGGTAGGAGATGCGAATCGAGCGGTAGAACTGGCTGCCGGTGTTGCGGTCGTCGAGCACGTAGAGGCCTTCCGGCGTGCGCCCGTCGCCTTCGAAGACCTTGTGGCCGACGGGCGAGCGGCCGAGCTGAACGCGGTAGCTCTTCACGATCTCGTTGTCCCGCAGCAGGTACAGGCGACGCTCGCTCTTCACCACGAGCACCCGGTCCACCGCAGTAGCCGCCCGGGCGCCCTCCGGGGCCTGATAGCCGTAGTAGCCGTAGCTGCTTCCTGAAACGGCTGCAGTCGGCTGCGGCATCGCCGCCCACAGGCCGACGGCAACCCCCAGCAGCACGAAGATTCGTTTCACGTTCGCCTCGCCCTTGCCCGATTTTCAACACCGTATGGCTCGAATCAGGACTATACGGACGGCGGTCGCGCGCGCAACCCGCTCCGCCCGGGTGCCCGCCGAGTGCGGCACGGGGCTGCAAGTCCTTGCGCCGCTTCGCGGAAATCAGCTGGCCGCGGGGGCGGGGTGCTGCTCCATGTAGCTCAGGCAGCCGCGCAGGCAGGAGAGCTGCGGATAGTCGGTCTCGGCGATTCGCATCCCCAGCCGCTCTTCGAGGCCGAGGACGAAATTGAGGAAGTCGATCGAATCCAGCCCCATCTGGTCCCGGAAGCTCCGGTTCGGATCGAGGGCGGTGGTGTTCATTTCCGGTGCGACCTGCTTCAGCACCTCCAGCACCGCCCTCCGTAACGTCTCTTCGTCTGGCATTCGTCAGCCCTTACGGCCTAGAGCACGGTTTGATCAGATCGAACCGATCTGATCGAACGGTCGTGCTCCAACTGTTTGATTTTTAGAGCAAATCAACCCGATCAAGCGAGTCCGCCTGATCGGATATTGCTCTAGCCGGGCGCTGCCCGTGCGCCGCGTCACACCAGAATGAACCGCTTGCGGGCCGGCGTCGAGAGCATTGGCAGGGGGGACGATTGTCCCGGCGTCAACCGGAGCTGCCCGCTTCCGCCGCCTCCAGGAGCGCCTGGCCGCCGTCGGGCAGGCCCAGTTCCCGGGCGCGAAGCACACGGCGGACGATCTTGCCGTTGCGCGTCTTCGGCAGGCTTCGACAGAAGGCGATTTCCCGGGGCGCCAGCGCCGGGCCCAGCCGTTTGCGGGCGAATCCCAACAGGTCGAGGCGCAGATCCTCGTCGCTGGCGTAGTCGTCCTTGAGGACGACGAACGCCTTGACCACGTCGCCCACCAGCGGGTCGGGCTTGCCGATCACCGCCACCTCGGCCACCGCCGGGTGCTCGAGCAGGCAGCTCTCGACCTCGAAGGGGCCGATCAGCTGGCCGGCCGACTTGATGACCTCGTCGCCGCGGCTGACGAACCAGAAAAGCCCGTCCTCGTCGCGGGACACCAGGTCGCCGGTGAAATACCAGCCCTCGTCGAAGCATTCGGCGTAGCGTTCCGGTTCGTCGAGATAGCCGCGGAACATCGACGGCCAGCCGCTCTTCAGGACCAGCTCGCCGACCTGGTTGGAGACGCCGACGATCTCCACCGGGCAACCCGGGCGGCGGCGGGCCACCGCCGCCTCGATTCCCGGCAGCGGCCGGCCCATGGCGCCCAGGACCACGTCGTCACCGGCGGACGTCGCGATCATGATCGAGCCGGTCTCGGTCTGCCACCAGCTGTCGTGGATGTCTTGGCCGAACGCCTGGCGGCCCCATCGCACCGCTTCCGGGTTCAGCGGCTCTCCGGCGCTCGCCACCAGCCGCAGCGAGCCGAGGTCGAAGGAGCGCGCCACCCGGGCGCCCGCCTTCATCAGCATGCGGATCGCCGTCGGCGCGGTGTACCAGACGCTGACCCGGTTCTCCTGGATGATCCGGTACCAGCGCACAGGATCGAAGTCGCCGGCATCGACGACGGCGGTCGCACCGTGCAGCAGCGGCGCCACCAGGCCGTAGGAGATGCCGGTCACCCAGCCGGGGTCGGCGGTGCACCAGTAGACGTCGTCGTCGCGCAGCGCCAGTACGCGGCGGGCTGAGTCGTGGTGGGCCAGCGCTGCGGCGTGAACGTGCAGCGCCCCCTTCGGCGATCCGGTGGTGCCGCTGGTGAACTGCAGGAAAGCCGGATCTTCGGGGTCGGTGGGCGGGATCTGGAAGCGGTCGTCGGCGGCGTCGAGCAAAGCCTGCCAGGAAAGGGTTCCGGGCGGTGCCTCGCCGTCGGTGACGACCACGTGCTCCAGCGTCGGCAGGGACTGGCGGATGCCGGCGATCCGCCGCTCGTAGACCCTGGACGTCGTCACCAGCAGCCGGGCGTGGCCCTTGGCGAGTCGGGTCTGCGCCGGCTGCTCGCCGAAGTTGGCGAACAGTGCCGAGAACACGGCGCGAGCCTTCAGCGTTCCCAGAGCGGCGATGTAGGTCTCGGGGATGCGGCCGGCCATGGCGAAGACGGTTTCCCCGGGATGGATGCCGAGGGTGGTGAGGACGTTGGTGAATCGGTTGCTGAGCAGGGACAGCTCGGCATAACTGAGGGTACGCAGGGAACTGTCGCCACCGACGAACCGGAAGGCGATTCGGTCGCCCAGGCCACGCACGACGTGCCTTTCCACCGCTTCATAGGCAATGTTCAGGCCGTTGCCGCCCGGCAGGCCAGCGAGGTGGCTGCGTGCTTCGTCCCAGACATCCATCCCTGTCTCCCTTCTTGCGCCTTGGCTAAGTACGGGTGTTCCCTGGTCGGGACCGATTGGGAGCGCTGACCGTGAGCATCCGCAATCTCGACTTCATTTTCAAACCCCGATCGATCGCGCTGATCGGCGCCAGCAAGGAAAAGGGGTCGGTCGGCGCCGTCGTCGCCCACAATCTGTTCAACTCTGGGTACACCGGACCGATCATGCCGGTAAACCCCAAGCATCGGGCCATCGAAGGCGTGCTCACCTATCCGGATGCGGATTCGCTGCCGGAGGTGCCCGACCTGGCGGTGATCGCCACGCCGCCGGACGCGGTGCCGGGACTGGTCGAAGCGTTCGGGGCGCGCGGCACCCGGGGCGTGGTGGTGATCTCGGCGGGATTCGGCGAAGGCGGCGACGCGCACGGCCACGACCTGCGCCAGGCGATGCTGGATGCGGCCCGGCCGCACACGATGAGAATTGTCGGCCCCAACTGCATCGGGGTGATCGTCCCGCAGGTGGGCCTGAACGCCAGCTTCGCGCACCTGCTGCCGCGCCGCGGCCATCTGGCCTTCGTCGCCCAGTCCGGTGCCGTCGCCACCTCGGTGCTCGACTGGGCGGCGGCGCGCGCCATCGGCTTCTCGCACGTGGTCTCGCTGGGCGACATGAGCGACGTCGATTTCGGGGACATTCTCGACTACCTGGCGGGCGAGGCCGAAGTCCGTGGCATCCTCCTATACATCGAGGCGATTACCCAGGCACGCAAGTTCATGTCGGCGGCGCGTGCCGCGGCACGACTGAAGCCGGTGGTGGTGATCAAGTCCGGGCGGCATCCGGCGACGGTGCGCGCGGTCGCGTCGCACACGGGTGCGATGGCAGGCGAGGACGCGGTCTACGACGCCGCCTTCCGGCGTGCCGGCATGCTGCGGGTGAACGACATCGGCGACCTGTTCGGTGCGGTCGAGACGCTGGGCATGGGCCGAACGCCGCCCGGCGAGCGGCTGACGGTTCTGACCAATGGCGGCGGCATCGGCGTGATGGCGATCGATGCACTGCTCGACCGGGGCGGCCAGTTGGCGAGCCTCGCGGAGACGACGATCGCGGCGCTGAACGAGATCCTGCCGCGGGCCTGGTCGCACGGCAATCCGGTGGACATCCTGGGCGACGCGGACGGGGAGCGCTACAGCCGGGCGCTTTCAATCCTGCTGGAGGATCCGAACACGGATGCGGTGCTGGTGCTGAAATGCCCGACGGCGATCTCGTCCGGTGCGGAGGCGGCCCGCGCGGTGATCGGCACGCCCGGGGTCGGCAAGCGATCGGTCCTCACCTGCTGGCTGGGGGAGGCGGAGGCGCAATCGTCCCGGGAGCTTTTCGCCCAGCACCGGATTCCCACTTATTTCACGCCCGAGCGGGCGGTGCGGGCCTTCATCGACATGCTGGACTTCCGGCGCAATCAGGAAGCGCTGATGCAGACCCCGCCGTCCATACCCGAGGACTTCGTGCCCGACCGGACGGCGGTGCGGGCGATTCTGCAGCGGGTGCTGGGAGAGGGGCGGGACTGGCTCACCGAGCCGGAGGCAAAGGAGGTGCTGCAGGCTTACCGCATCCCGGTGGTGCCGACGCGCACGGTCGCGGATGCGCGCGCCGCAGCCGCTGCCGCTGCCGCGCTGACCGGTCCGGTGGCGCTGAAGATCCTGTCCCGGGATATCACGCACAAGTCGGACGTGGGCGGCGTGGCGCTCGACCTGCGGTCGCCGGCGCAGGTGCGCGAGGCCGCACAGGCGATGACCGAGCGCGTGCGGCAGGGTCGGCCGGACGCGGCCATCGACGGGTTCACCGTGCAGCCGATGGTGGAGCGGCCGGAGGCGTTCGAGCTGATCATCGGCGTGAGCGAGGATCCCCAGTTCGGGCCGGTGATCCTGTTCGGGCATGGCGGCACCGCCGCCGAGGTGATCGCCGACAAGGTGCTCGCGCTGCCGCCCCTGAATATGCACCTGGCGCACCAGGCGATTTCGCGGACCCGCGTCTACGGCCTGCTGCGCGGCTTCCGCAACCGGCCGGCGGCGGCGATCGACGACATCGCGCTCACCCTGATCAAGGTCTCGCAGCTGGTGATCGACTTCGCCGAGGTGGCCGAACTCGACATCAACCCGCTGCTCGCCGACGAATTCGGGGTGCTGGCGTTGGACGCGCGCGTCCGCGTCGGTCCGACCGACGAGGCGCCGGCGAAGCGTCTCGCCATCCGCCCCTATCCGACGGAGCTGGAGGAGACGGTGTCGCTGCCGGACGGGCGGTGCTTTCTGCTGCGGCCGGTGCGGCCGGAGGACGAGCCGGCGTTCCAGGAGCTGTTCGCGAAACTGTCGCCGGAAGACATCCGGATGCGCTTCTTCGCCCCGAAGAAGGCGCTGACGCATCCGTTCGCCGCCCGGCTGACGCAGATCGACTACGACCGGGAGATGGCGCTGGTCCTGGCGGACCCGGGGACCGCCGGCCGCAGCCAAGTGTATGGCACGGTGCACATCGCCGCCGACCCGGACGGCGAACGGGCGGAGTACGCGATCATGCTGCGCAGCGACATGGCCGGGCTCGGCCTGGGACCGCTGCTGATGCGCCGGATCATCGACTACAGCCGGCAGCGCGGCCTGCAGGAACTCTTCGGAGAGGTGCTGCGCGAGAATCGGTCGATGCTGCGGGTGTGCGAGAAGTTTGGGTTCTCGCGCTCGGTGAGCCCGGACGACCCGGGTGTGGTCGAGGTCCGCCTGAAGCTGTGATCACCCCGGTCCGTGCGATGCGGGGAGACAGCCGAACGGGCCGGTCGCCGAACCCGGGCCGAACCGCCGCCGGCCGGCCCTGAGACCGGCACTGCGCCTATTCGTCGGGCGTGAGGTTGACCGCCTTCAGCCCCCGCGCTTCCTGGCGAATCTGGAAGCTGACCCGCTGGCCTTCGGTGAGGCGCCCCATTCCGGATCGCTCGACTTCCGAGATGTGGACGAACGCATCCTTGTCCGTTTCGTCCGGCGTGATGAACCCATACCCCTTCGTGGCGTTGAACCACTTGACCGTACCCTTTGCCATTCCCGCTCCTCTACGTGACAGGGCCGGCAGGCGACGGCGTCTCCTGTTCGGCCGGACCATGCCACGATCGTGCGCTCCGCCAGCGATTTCGCACCTGCGGAACCCGGATCGTGATGTCGTGCAAGACCTGCAGGCGAAGACATGGTTGGTCGTCCCGCGAGCTGTCAAACGAAGAACGTGTGACGGAGGCGCATGGCCTAACCTTACTCAGAGATTTAATTTTCTGACGCAATTGCAGAATCCGGAAAATGTACGCGGCTAACCCGGCTACGCTCCGCAGCGCCCGGCTTCGGCGTCGCTGGCACCCCACCGAGGGGCGATTTGGCACTTCGACAGGCGAGCTATTGCAGTTCTCGCGCAAGTATTTTTGCCGCGAGTGCGAAATGGGGGAGTGCCTGTAGCTGGCAGTGATCCCGACCGGCAAGCCATGCGCCGAACAAAGCGGACCTGTGCGAAGGTTTTTTTTGACAGGTTCTGGACATCTCCTTAAGGTTCGGCCGCCAACAGGGTTCAACAACAAGCGAACGCCGAAACACCTTTGTCGCCAGCTGGTTGGAGCAACGGCAAGACGCTCCGGGCGACCCGGGTCATCGGCGGAATGGGCCGCGGGATACTGAAGTGCTGCGATCCGGCTTGTTCGATCGCCGCTCCGATGCCATCGGTGCGGCGCAGGAGGGTGATGGACGACCATGCCTCTCGATTCCAAGAGTCTAAAAGCGCTCCGGGACAAGCACGCGCATGTGGTTGCCGCGGGCGGCGAGAAGAAGATCAAGGAGCGGCACGAAAAGGGCCTGCTCAGCGCCCGTGAGCGGCTGACGCACCTGTTCACGCCGGATACCTTTCAGGAGTTCGGCACCTTCATCCGCCACACCTGCACCGCCTTCGGGATGGGGGACAAGGACCTGCCGGCCGACGGCGTGATCTCCGGCACCGGCTACGTGGACGGGCGGCAGGTTTCGGCGTTCAGCCAGGACTTCACGGTGGTTGCCGGCACGCTCGGCAAGATGCATGCGAAGAAGATGTGCCAAGCGCTGGAATATGCGCTGAAGAACGGCACGCCGGTGATCGCCTTCAAGGACTCGGGCGGCGCGCGCATCCAGGAAGGCGTCGATGCGCTCTCCGGTTACGGCGACGTGTTCTATCGCAACGTTCTGCTGTCCGGGGTCGTGCCGCAGATCGCGATCATCGCCGGGCCGTGTGCCGGAGGTGCGTCGTACTCACCGGCGCTGATGGACTGGATCATCATGACGCGGCAGAACGCGCACATGTTCATCACCGGCCCGCAGGTGATCAAGGCGGTGACCGGACGCGAGGTGAGCATGGACGACGTGGGCGGTGCGATCATGCACGCGTCGATCAGCGGCAACGTCCACTTTGTCGCCGATGACGACCAGCATGCGATCACCATCGCCCAGCAGCTGCTGAGCTACTTCCCGTCGAACAACACCGAAGACCCGCCGCACGTCCTCACCGAGGACGTGGAGATGGTCGACGACGAGAAGATGAACGATCTCGCCCAGTCGGATCCGTCCGAGCCGATGGACATGTACGGCATCATCGGCCAGCTGGTGGACGGGGGCGTGTTCCTGGAGGTGCATGCGCTGTTCGCGCAGAACCTGATCGTGGGATTTGCCCGCGTCCAGGGTGTCGTCGTCGGCATCGTCGCCAACAACTCGATGCAGAAGGCGGGTGCCCTGGACATCGACTCCTCCGACAAGGGGGCGCGGTTCATCCGCTTCTGCAACGACTTCAACATCCCACTGGTGACGCTGGTCGACGTTCCCGGCTTCCTGCCCGGCATCGAGCAGGAGCGGGGCGGCATCATCCGCCACGGTGCGAAGCTGCTGTTCGCCTATTCCAGCACCACGGTGCCGAAGATCACGGTGGTCACGCGGAAGTCCTACGGCGGCTCCTACCTCGCCATGTGCAGCCAGGAGATGGGCGCCGACTTCGTCTACGCCTGGCCCTCCGCCGAGATCGCGGTGATGGGTGCCGAGGGTGCGGTCAACATCCTCTACACCAAGGAGATCAAGGAGGCGGCCGATCCGGTTGCGAAGCGCAAGGAACTGGTCGCAGCGTACCGGGCCGAATTCGCCTCGCCCTACATGGCGGCGTCGAGGGGCTACATCACCGACGTGATCGAACCGTCGCAGACCCGCGGCATCGTGGCACTCTCGCTGCGCAAGCTGCTGGGCAAACGCGAACTGCGGCCGCCGAAGAAGCACGGCAACATCCCGCTGTAGTCCGCAGGTATCGCAGGGATTGCTGTCCGCGCGCGTACGGCGCGCCAACCGAAATCGGGGAGGCCCGAACAATGGATCTCGGATCCGTCATATCGCTGGCGCTATTTTCCTTCGGCCTGATGGTGATCATCGCCGGCTTGGCGTCGCTGCTGATCCGCGGGATCGTCATCGTGCTGGCGGGCGCCAGGGCGAAGGCGGCCCCGGCACCGACGCCGGTTGTCATCGCGGTGGAGCCGGCGGTGGACGAGACGGCGGCGGACGTCGCGGCCATCGCCGCTGCGGTGTACGCCGTTCTCGGTGCGCATCGGCTGGTGCACATCCACGAAGTGCCACGCGGACCGGGCTGGACGGCCACAGGCCGGCTGGCTCACCACGGCTCGCACCTGCCGCGGCATTCGCCGCGTTGATCCCCTCCCAGTCTTAAGGGACCGAACATGGTTAGGCATCTGAGAATCACCGTTGAAGGTAAGGCTTACGACGTCGTCGTCGAGGACGTCACGGAAGGCACCGGCGGAACCCTCTATCCGACGCCGGGAACGATGGCCGCCGCACGCGCTCCGGCTCCGGCCGCCGCGCCGGCCCCGGCCGCTCCCGCCGCTCCGGCAGCCGCCGGCGGAGGCCCGGACGACAAGCTGGCCCCGTTGGGCGGCGTCATCGTCGAGGTGACCGTCAAGGTCGGCGATGCCGTCAAGGCCGGCGACAAGGTGGCGGTGATCGAAGCGATGAAGATGAAGACCGTCGTCTCCGCTCACAAGGATGGCAAGGTTACCGCCGTCGCCGTCAAGGTCGGCGACGCGGTGGATGCGGGCCAGGCGCTGGTCTCGATCGGCTGACGGTCGGCGAGATCGGCCAAGAACGGGAGGGGTCGCCGTGCCCGATATTCAGTTTATTCAGCTCTTTCAGGGCATCGCCACGCTTGCGGAGTCCGAACCGAAAATCCTGTTCGGCCGGATCTTCCTCATCCTGCTCGGTGTTGTGCTGATCTACCTCGGCAAGAAGGGCATTCTCGAGGCCCTGCTGATGATCCCGATGGGGCTCGGCATGGCGGCGGTGAATGCCGGCGTGCTGTTCTTCGAAGGCGGCCGGATGGGAACCCTGTTCCTGGAGCCGCTGGAAAGCGAGACCAACGCGCTGATGAACGTGCTGCAGATCAACTTCCTGCAGCCGGTCTACACCTTCACGTTCTCCAACGGTCTGATCGCCGTCCTGGTGTTCCTCGGCATCGGCACGTTGCTGGACGTGGGCTTCGTCATGCAGCGCCCGTTCCGCAGCATGTTCATCGCCGTCTGCGCCGAGCTGGGCACACTCGTGGCGTTTCCGCTGGGCGTGGTGTTGGGGCTGCCGGTGAACGAGGCGGCCGCCACGTCGACGATCGGCGGTGCCGATGGCCCGATGGTGCTGTTTGCAGCCCTGGTGTTGGCACCGGAGATCTTCGTGCCGATCACGGTGGTCGGCTATCTCTATCTGGGCCTGACCTACGGCGGTTATCCGTACCTGATCAAGGCGATGGTGCCGCCCAAGATCCGAGGCATCGTCATGCCACCGGAGAAGGCCAGACAAATCACCTCCGGCGAAAAGATGGTGTTCGCCGTGGTGGCTTGTATCGCCCTGTGCCTGCTGTTCCCGGTGGCCGCTCCGCTGTTCATGGCCCTTTTCTTGGGTGTGGTCATCCGGGAGAGCGGGCTGACCTACTTCCAGGAACTGTTCAGCAACCAGGTGTTGTACGGCGCCACGTTCTTCCTCGGGCTCACGCTCGGCATTCTGTGCGAAGCGCGGACGATCCTGGACGAGAAGGTTCTGATCCTGCTCGTCCTCGGCATCATCGCGCTCACCTTCTCGGCGATCGGCGGGCTGCTGGGCGGCTACGTGCTCTACTTCCTGTCCGGTGGCAAGTACAACCCGGTCATCGGCATCGCCGGCGTCAGCTGCGTGCCGACAACCGCCAAGGTAGCCCAGAAGACCGTTTCGGCAGTCAATCCGGAATCGATCATTCTGCCGCATGCCCTGGGTGCGAACATCTCCGGGGTCATCACCTCGGCGATCTTTGCCGCCGTGCTCATCACCGTCGTCAAGGCGGCGCAAGGGTCGATGTGACAAGGGAAGACATAAAGGAAAGGATCGCGGCACGTCTGAAGCGGCTGCCGCGAGCCTTCTACTGGATCGCCGGAGCGATCATCGCGTGTGCGGGCGCCTTGGGCGCCCGCTTCATTTCCGAAGCCTTCCCGCTGCAGGAGCGGGTGCCGATCTGGCTCGCGGGCGCCGGGGTGGTGTTCATCGGCCTGTGCGTGCTCTCGCTCGGGACCCGCAACTTCCTGGAGGCGGGCGGCGAGGAACAGGAAGCATCGGTGGGGGAGACACCCCAGCCCGCAGGGGACGCTGCGGCAAACGAGGAAAGCAAGCGGACGGCGGGCGAAACGGAGAAGGCGCCGGAAGCGGCTGGAGCGGGTGAAGGGAATCGAACCCTCGCCTAAAGCTTGGGAAGCTTTCGTTCTACCATTGAACTACACCCGCGCTGCCGCGCAGTTTATCGCCCGCGATGGCTGCGGTGCAAGCCACCCGTTCCGTCGCGGCGAGCCCGGGGCGGTGGAGCCTGGATGCGCGGCCGGGACGCAGCACGGGAATGTCAGTGGTGGCCGCCGCCCGTCGATGGCATAAGCGGACGGCCCGCAACCGACGCCCGGACTCGTCCGCAAGCCCATGCCCGACACCGGTCACGAACGTTCGCCCATCCCCTGCCGCAAGTTCCAGGATTCGGACGTCACGGCGAAGGGCGAGCCCCGGGCGACCGTGACGATGGGCCGCCTGCGGACTCTGTGGTTCAACACCGGCAGCCTGTGCAACATCACCTGCGACAACTGCTACATCGAATCCACGCCGCGCAACGACCGTCTCGCCTACCTGTCCGTCGCCGACGTCGTTCCATACCTGGACGAGATCCGGGACCGTTCGCCGCCGGTCGAGGAGATCGGGTTCACCGGTGGCGAGCCGTTCCTCAACCGCGACGTCCCGGCAATCCTGGGTGAGGCGCTGGCGCGAGGCTACTCCGTGCTGGTGCTGACCAACGCCATGAAGCCGATGCAGCGCCGGGCGGCGGCACTCCTCGACCTGCACGCACGCTATGGTGCAGCCCTTGCCCTGCGCGTCTCCATCGACCACTACCGGTCGGAGAAGCACGAGGCGGTGCGCGGCCGCGGCAGCTGGGCGCCGATGCTGGCCGGCCTGCACTGGCTCGGCCGCCACGGCTTTCGCGTTACGGCTGCCGGCCGCACGCTGTGGGGGGAGCCGGAATCACAGGTGCGCGCCGGTTACGCGGCGCTGTTCGCATCGGAGGGTGTGCCGATCGACGCGTTCGATCCGCAGGCCCTCGTGCTGTTCCCGGAGATGCACCCGGCCCGCGACGTCCCCGAGATCACCACCCGCTGCTGGAGCATCCTCGGCGTCTCCCCCGACGACATGATGTGCGCCCGCTCCCGGATGGTGATCCGACGCAAGGGGGCGGAACACCCGGTGATCGTCCCCTGCACCCTGCTGCCCTACGACCCCCGGTTCGAGCTGGGACGCACACTGGCCGACGCCCCGGCGACCGTTTCCCTCAATCATCCGTTCTGCGCCCAGTTCTGCGTCCTGGGTGGCGCCCGTTGTTCGGCGGCCTGAGCGCACCCGTTCGCGCGAAGTCGGGCGGCGCCGCTGGACAAACCGTGTCGGAAGTCACATTTTTGTGGTGGTGCGGGTGTCTCCGTGCTTCTGGTTGTGGTGTGTCAGCAGGTGAAGAGCGTGTCGGAATCCTCGGCCCCGAGCCCCACCCCCTACGTCGCCACCACCCGCGACATCACCGTCAGCGTGCAGCCCCATTTCCTCGAGGACCAGTCGGCGCCGGACGCGGACCACTACGTCTGGGCGTACCATGTGCGGATCCAGAACGGTGGCGACAGCACGGTGCAGCTGTTGACCCGGCACTGGAAGATCACCGACGCCAAGGGTCATGTGCAGGAAGTGCGCGGCGAAGGCGTGGTCGGCAAGCAGCCGGTGTTGCGGCCGGGCGAAGCCTTCGAATACGCGAGCGGAACGCCGCTGCCGACGCCGTCGGGTATCATGATGGGCACCTACCAGATGCAGGCCGAGGGCGGCGAGCGCTTCGACATCACCATCCCGGCCTTCTCGCTCGACAGCCCGCACCACCGGGTGGTCGTCAACTGAGCCCTTCGGCCGCCAGCCCCTTCGGAAACGGAACGACGATATGACCCTGGGTACGTCGCTGGACACACTTGCGGCCGGGCGGCCGGCGCTGCCGGACGTGGGCGGCGGGAACGGCACCCCCGATCGCAGCGAGGCGGAGGCGGCGGTTCGCACCCTGATCCGCTGGGCCGGCGACGATCCGGCCCGCGAGGGACTGCGGGAGACGCCGCGCCGGGTGGTCGATGCCTTCCGCGAGTTCTTTGCCGGCTACGAGGCCGACCCGGTCGACGTGCTGCGACGCACCTTCGAGGAGACCGACGGCTACGACGAGATGGTGCTGCTGCGCGACATCCGCTTCGAATCCCACTGCGAGCACCACCTGGCGCCGATCATCGGCCGGGCGCACGTGGCCTACCTGCCGCACCGGCGCGTCGTCGGCATCAGCAAGCTCGCCCGCGTCGTCGACATCTACGCCCGCCGGCTGCAGATCCAGGAGAAGATGACGGCGCAGATCGCCAACGCCATCAACGACATCCTGGAGCCGAAGGGGGTCGCGGTGGTGATCGAGGCGGCGCACCAGTGCATGACCACCCGCGGCGTCCACAAGCCGGGCGTGGTGATGACCACCAGCCGCATGCTGGGCGCCTTCCGCGAGGATCAGGCGACGCGGCGCGAGTTCCTGGCGATGATCGGCAAGCACACCGGTGGCGAGGGCATCCTCGCCTGACCCGGCCGCCCGGGGGAGCCGGGCCGACGGCGAGCGTGCGGCGGCGCTGGGCCTGCTCGCCCGCCTCGTCGCCCACGACACCACCTCGGCCCGTTCCAACCGCGCCCTGATCGACGAGATCGCCGGCTACCTCCGTGAGCTGGGCGTCGAGCCGCTGGTGGTGGCGAGCGAGGACGGAACGAAGGCCGGACTGATCGCGTCGGTGGGTCCGGACGGTCCGGGTGGCATCGTCCTGTCCGGCCACACGGACGTAGTGCCGGTGACGGGGCAGGCGTGGTCCAGCGATCCGTTCCGCCTGGTCGAGCGGGGCGGACGCCTCTACGGGCGCGGCACCGCCGACATGAAGGGCTTCCTCGCCGCCGCGCTTGCGCTCGTGCCGCGGTTCCGGACAGCGCCGCTCGCCCGGCCGATCCATCTGGCGTTCAGCTGGGACGAGGAGGTGGGCTGCCTGGGTGCGCCGCCGCTGATCGCAGCGCTGCTCGCCCGAAGGCCACGACCGGCGCTGGTGATCGTGGGCGAGCCGACCGGCATGCGGCCCGCCGACCGGCACCGGGGCATCACCACCTACCTCACCACCGTGACCGGCAAGGGAGGCCACAGCTCGGCACCCGGCCGCGGCGTCAACGCCATCGGGCTCGCCGCCCGGTTCGTCGTCGAACTGGAGCGCCGCGCCCGCGTCCAGGCCGCTCTGCACGAGGCGGCGGGTGGCGACGGGTGCGGGGAGGAGGCAGACGGGGGCGCGCCGGAGTACACGACGCTGAACGTGGGTGAGATCGCGGGCGGCAGCGCGGTCAACATGATTGCCGGCAGCTGCCGGGTGAGCTGGGAGTGCCGGCCGGGTGCGGACGGCGATGCGGCGCTCGGCGGACTGGAGCGATTCGTCGCCGAAGAGCTGCTGGCCGACGCGCAGCGATTCGCGCCCATCGTCACCGTGGACACGCGCGCCGTGGTTTCGGTGCCGCCGCTGTTATCCGAGGCCGATTCGCCGGCGGTGGCGCTGATTCGCCGGCTGACCGGCCGCAATGCCTGCGTGGCGGCGCCGTTCGCGTCCGAAGCGGGCCTGTTTCAGCAGGCGGGGATCCCGGCGGTGGTTTGCGGCCCCGGATGGGCGAGCGAGGCGCACCAACCGGACGAATTTCTCGAATGCGCGCAACTGGAAGTCTGCCTCGACGTGCTGCGGCGGCTGGCGGACGGCGTCGCCTGATCGTATTCCGCGAGGCGGGTGCGGTGCCACATCCCCGTGGCGGACCACCGCTCGACCGGCAAGTGCGACCTATTTGCCATATGGGTGCCGCTTTCTGCGCGCATATGGTTCTTTATGTCCGACAATGATCGAATCTTAACCCTGATTAGCCTAAACTCGAAACATCGTTTCCGAAAGCAAGTCGAAGTGGTTCCGGAAGCGGTTTCAACTTGATAGCGATGCCTGAAGATCCCGTTTGACTGTGTGAGGCGGTGGCACTAGGTTGCCGGCGTCCTTCCGGTCTCCCTGCAAGCCAACGGAACAGCTGCAATGTTCTCGCGATGTGTGGCGAAACTGTTCGCCCTAGAGCCTAAGGCAAACGCAATCGAAACCGGAATCATAACTGCGCTGATCGCAACAGCGCTCCTGGTCTCTGCTATCGCAGTTCGAGAGCCTCTCGCTTCCTTTTACACTTCGGTGGTCGGTGAATTGGTGGTGGGCGCGCGCTAGAGGTCGGGAATACTCTCCGCCTCTGCCGTCCGCTTGCCTACCCGGAGACGGTCCAGCAGCACCTCGTAGAGAGGTGTTGCACCGAGGACATGCGCGGTCAGGCTCGCTGCGAGACAGCTGCCGACGATGGCCATGGCCACACTGGCGCTGCGGGTGATCTCCAGCACCAGGACGATCGCAGTCAGCGGCAGCCGGAAGGTGGCGGCGAAGAGCGCTCCCATCGCCGCGAGCGCGTAGATGCCGGGCGCCGCGACCAGACCCGGGAACAGCGCGCCGAACAGGTGGCCGGCGAGCAGACCTGCGAGCGCGCCCAGCGCCAGCAGTGGCGCGAAGATGCCGCCCGGCACGCCCGAGGCGTAGGTGCCGATCGTCGTCACTAGTCGCACCGCCAGCAGCAGCAGCAGCGTCTGCCAGGCGAACGACTGCTGGAACAGCTGCAACGTCAGCGCCTGGCCGGTGCCGACCGTCGCCGGCAGCGTCGTGAACAGCACGCCGGTGGCGAGGCCGACCGGCAGGACCAGCGCGTAGGGGTGGCGGGTGCGAACCCGGTCACAGGCGGCGAGCGTCGCCAGCAGCACGCGGTTGAACAGGGTGCCGAAGGCCCCGATCATCGCCCCCAGCAGCACGAACAGCGTCAGATCGAGGACCGCCGGGCTGGCGTACCGGGGAACCGGGAACGCCGGCGCCTGGCCGAAGAACAGGGCGGCGACGATGGCGCCGCTCCACGACGCGATCACCAGGCCGTGGAAGGAGATGTCGGTGAGCGTGAAGTGTCGGCGCATCTGTTCGAGGATGAACAGGAATCCGGCGATCGGCGCACTGAACACCGCGGCCAGGCCGGCAGCGGCTCCGGCGCAGACCAGGGCCTTGCCGTGCGCACCCGTCTGCGCGAAGAGGGTGGCGACCATCCGGCCGACGGCGCCTCCCATGTGCACCGCCGGCCCCTCCGGCCCGACGGTGGCACCGGCGCCCAGCGTCAGCACGCCGCCCACGAACTTTGCCGGCACGACCCGGTGCCAGCGCATCGGTTCGTCGCCGTCCAGGTGCGCTTCGACTTCGTGGACGCCGCTGCCACCCGCTTCCGGTGCGATCCGGCGCACGAGGTAGAGTGCGGCCAGCAGCATCGCCACGGTGAGGACGGCGGCGGCGAGCCAGGCCGGAACGGAGAGCATCGTCTCGGCGTGCCGGACCACCACCCGGCAGACGGCGATCGCTTGCGAGATGCCGATCTGGAAGCCGGCCGCCAGCAGGCCCACCAGGGCGCCGATCAGGGCAGCGAGCAGATAGAATCGCGTCGTATGGGTCACGTGCAGCGACTCCAGCGGATTATCCGGAACGCGGACTGCCTCGGCCGCGCCGCGCCGATCGTGGTCGAGGAAATCCGTGGCCGTCAAGCGGGTGGGAGCGCGCCGTCCCGCAGCCGCAGCACCGTGTAGACCGCGTCGAGCAAATCCAGGGTATCGCCCGGCCCCAGCCGCTCCACCTGCGCGTGATCGAGGCCTTCGACCACGTAGAGATGCACGTCCGCCGGCTCGAGCGCGCGGGCCAGTGCCACGCTCTCTGCCGCAGGGATGATCCGGTCGTTCCGATCGTGGATCAGCACCGCTTCGCGCACGACGGCTTCGAGCGGACGGCGGGAGAGGTCGAGCCGGTCCATCTCGGTGCGCACCTCCGGCGGCAGGGCTTCGATCAGCGCCGGCACCCGCTCCGGATCGGCGTTGATGATCAGCGCGTACACCGCCGTGCCGTCCGGACCGAGGGTTGCTGCCAGGTCGTCGATCGGCGCCTCGGGATCGTCCAGCCTGCGGCTGGCGATCTCCAGCAGCGTCGCCCGGTCGTCCAGATCGTCGATGCGCCCGGCGTTGGAGAGCAGGAACACCCAGCGGCCGTACTTCTTCGGCGGCCGGTAGCGCCAGTCGGCCGCGCCGTCCTCCCGGTAGAAGCCGGTGGTGACGTAGGTGATCAGCGCCCGCAGATCGTAGTAGCCGCCGATGCCGAGGAAGAAGTCCACCCGCCGGGACGCGTCCGTGCCGTCCAGCGCGATGATCGCCGGGCCGACGGCAAACGAGACGGCGGCGACCCCCAGCGGCCGGCTCGGGTGGCGTTCGTCGAGCCAGTGGGCGCCGGCGGCGATCGGTTCGGCGTCGGCGGCCGTTACCTGCAGGGCGCGCATCCGCGGCAGGTCGGGAACGAGGACGTCGAAGCGGGCGCGGGCGAGCGTGCTGGCGAATGCCACCAGGCGCTCGTCGTCACGACCTCGCGGAGTGAGCCCCGGCACGAGGACGATCGCCGCCCGCGACGCCTCGCCCGGCAGATACAGGTCGGCGGCGTACTCCGTCCCGTCGACGGCGAAGACGATCGGCTGGCGGCTGGGAGCGGGCGTCGCCTCCTTCAGGCCGCTGGGGCCGTCGCCCGCCTCGATGTCGCGCAGCACGCTCACGGCTTCCAGGGTTCGTCCCGGAGCGCATGCTGCCACCCACAACAGACCCGGAAGCAGAAGGCCGCAGAGCTGTGGCAAACGAAGGAAGGGAGACCCCCGGGGATGGGGGCAGGGATGGGGGCGGGGCCGGTGTCCGCTCAGCGCATCCATCGGCTGGCGTGCTGGCGCAGGCCGGAATCCATCTGCTGATCGAATTCCCGCATCGTCCCGGACAGCATGTCGTACCAGAACCGCTTGCGCTCCTCGAAGGTCAGCCCCGGCTCCATCTCGCGGGAGCGGGTGACCTTGCTGGAGAAGCCGTCCAGCCGGGCGCCGCTCTCGTCGAGGAATTCCAGCTGCGCTTCCACCGTCACCGTCCAACGCTCCGGCGCCTCGCTGCCGAACAGACCGGAAAGTCCACCCGGCCGCGACAGCGGCTCGGAAGTCAGCGGCGCGTTGAGGATGGTGAAGCGGGCGACGTTCTCCGTGCCGTCGGAGCGCAGCCGCTGCTGCGCCCACTTGATCAGCGCCTGCTCCGGCGTCGGGTTGACGGTCTGCTCGATGTTCGGCGGCGCCGACGAAGCGCGATAGCGGGAGTCGATCTCGGCCACGCGCACCTGCAGCAGGATCGGCGAAGCGTGCGCGAACGTGAGGTCCGGCACCGGCGGCGGCCCGTCGACGCAGCCGGTCAGAGTTGCGAGGGAGAGAACGGCCAGCAGAACGCCGGCGGGAAGGTGCTTCAGGGTTCTCATCGCAACCACCTCATCCGTCCGGTGCCGAAGGCGGGGAAGTCAGGACGCGGCGAGCGTTCGCAGCGCCGGTTCGTCGATGATGTACTCGGCGCGGCAGAACTCGCACGTGACCCGCAGCACGCCCTCTTCCAGCAACGTCTGCAGTTCCGCAAGCGGAAATGCGCGCAGCGTCTTCTCCACTTTCGGGCGGGAGCAGCGGCAGCGGTGCCGCAGTGGCCGCTGCCGGTAGACGCGCACTCCGTCCTCATGAAAGAGGCGATAGAGAATATCCGCCGAACTCAGCTGCGGCGCCAGCAGTTCGGCGGGCGTGGCGCTGCTCATCAGGATCACCGAGCGCCGCCAGTCGTCCTCCTCGCTCTCGGCCTTCTCGTCCCCGGCGGGCCCGGTGGACGGCAGTCGCTGCAGCATCAGTGCCGCCGCCCGGCGCCCGCCGGCGCCGCCCGGCGCCGACATGTCCGAGACGCACAGCCGGATCACCGTCTGCAGCTGCTCCGACTGCCGGAAGTAGGCGTGACAGCACTCACCCAGCGTCGCCCCCTCCAGCGGCGTGATCCCCTGGTAGCGCTCGGTGTCGGGTCCCTGGTCGACGGTGAACGACATCAGCCCGGAGCCGAACAGCCGCGGCACCGCACCCTCGGCGCCGGCGGCGGCACCACCGAGCGCGGTCGGCAGCCGGTCGCTGTCGATCCGCGCGTAGCCGCGCAGGTCGCCGGCGCTGGTGATGTCGACCACCATCAGCCCGACCGGCCCGTCGCCCTGCAGCTGCAGGGTGAAGATGCCGTCGTACTTCAGCCCGCTGGCCAGCACCGCACCCATCGCCGTCGCCTCGGCCAGCATCGCCGCCACCGGCGCCGGATAGTGGTGGCCGTGGAGCATCCGGTCCACTGCCGGGCCCAGGCGCACCAGCCGGCCGCGCAGGCCCGGTCGCTCGATCTGGAACGGCTGCACGTGATCGTCCAGGGACGCGGTCGCGGTCATCGCCGCCGCCTGCCCGCCGCCCGGCGTCGCCGCCGGCTCAGCCCAGGCACCAGGCGAGAATGCCCTTCTGCGCGTGCAGTCGGTTCTCGGCCTCGTCCCAGACCACCGACTGCGGCCCGTCCATGACGCCCGCCGTCACCTCCTGGCCCCGGTGCGCCGGCAGGCAGTGCATGAACAGAGCATCCGGCCGGGCGCGGGCCATCAGCCGCTCGTCCACCCGGTAGGGGGCGAGCTCGTTGTGCCGGTTCTCCACTTCCTTCATGCCCATCGACACCCAGGTGTCGGTGACCACCAGATCGGCCTGCTCGACCGCCGCGTCCGGCGTCTCGGCAAAGCGAACGTCGCCGCCTTCGTTCTTCACCCAGTCCATCAGCGGAGCCGGCGCGCGGAACGGCCGCGGGCAGGCCAGCCGCAGCCGGAAGCCGAAGCGGACGGCGGCGTGCACCCAGGAGCGGGCGACGTTGTTGGCATCGCCGCTCCAGGCGACGGTGCGGCCTTCGATGCTGCCGCGATGCTCCTCGTAGGTCATCACGTCGGCCATCAGCTGGCACGGGTGGGACTCGTCGGTGAGCCCGTTGATCACCGGCACGTTCGCGTAGTGCGCCAGCTCCGTCAGCTTCCGCGGCTCGTCGGTGCGGATCATGATCGCATCGACGTAGCGGGAGAGCACGCGCGCCGTATCCGCCATGGTTTCACCCCGGCCGAGCTGGGTTTCGCCGTTGCTGAGCACGACCACGTGCCCACCCAGTTGGCGCATGCCCACCTCGAAGGAAACCCGGGTGCGGGTCGAGGGCTTCTCGAAGATCATCGCCAGGGTGCGGCCCGCCAGCCGCTCGCCGGGCGTCGTCCTGCCGCGCTTGATCGAGGAGCCGAGTTCCAGGATGCGGCGGAGCGTGGTCCGGTCGAAGCGGTCGAGATCGAGGAAGTGCCGGGGCGCGGTCATGTCACGCTGCCTTGGCTGCCAGCTCCGCACAGGCCCACTCCAGGACGCGGCACGCCTCGTCGATCTCCGCCTCGCCGATGATCAGCGGCGGCAGCAGCCGGACGACGTTGTCGCCGGCCGGGATCGAGAGCAGGCCGCCGTCGAGCAGACGGCCCACCAGCAGCCGGTTGACGACGACGCACTTCAGCCCGAGCATCAGCCCGGTGCCGCGCACCTCGGCGACGACGCCGGGAAAGCGGTTGGGCAGCGCCGCCAGGCGCCGCTGCAGCAGGGTGGCCACCTCCCGGACGCGGTCGAGGAAACCGTCGGCCTGGACCACGTCGAGTACGGCGTTGCCGACCGCCATCGCCAGCGGGTTGCCGCCGAAGGTGGAGCCGTGACTGCCGAACGAGAACGCCGCGGCGACGCGGGCATTCGCGAGGCAGGCGCCGAGCGGAAAGCCACCGCCCAGGCCCTTGGCCACCGCCATCACGTCCGGGACCACGTCCGCCCATTCGTGCGCGAACAGTCGGCCGGTGCGGCCGACGCCGCACTGCACCTCGTCGAAGAACAGCACCAGCCCGTGGTCGTCGCAGAGCCGGCGCAGGCCCTGCAGGAACGCCGGCGGCGCCGCGTGGATGCCGCCTTCGCCCTGGATCGGCTCGACCAGGATGCCGGCGGTCTCCGGGCCGACGGCGGCGGCCACCGCGTCCAGGTCGGCGAACGGAACGTGGTCGAAGCCCTCGACCTTCGGCTCGAAGCCGGCCAGGTACTTCTCCGATCCGCCGGCGGCGATGGTGGCGAGCGTGCGGCCGTGGAAGGCGCCGGTGCAGGTGATGATCCGGTAGCGCCGCGGGGTCCCGGCCAGATGCTGGTACTTGCGCACCAGCTTGATGCCGCACTCGATCGCCTCGGCGCCGGAGTTGCAGAAGAACGCCGCATCGGCAAAGCTGGCGGCGCACAGCCGGGAGGCGAGCCGCTCCTGGCTGGGGATGCGATAGAGGTTGGAACAGTGCCAGATCTTTTGCGCCTGTTCGGTCAGCGCGCGGACCAGCTGCGGATGGCAGTGCCCGAGCACGGTCACCGCCACGCCGGCCCCGAAATCCAGTATCCTGCGGCCGTCGGTGGTGGTCAGCCAAGCGCCTTCGCCGCGCTCGAAGGCAACGTCGAACCGATCGTAGGTCGCCATCACGGCGGCGTTCATCGGCGTTCTCCCGCACGTGTCCGCACGTTGCGTGCGTTCAAAAACGAGTCGGGCCGGTGTTGAACACCGGCCGCGACACGAAAAACGAATGTTATGGGCGGGTTCCGCGGCTTGTCAACGCCGCTTCCGCGGCATTTCCGCGCCAAGGTGATGAACACGGGCGCGGGCGGGGAGCAGAGGGGATGAGGGTGAGAGATCGATGAACGATGACGTCCTGATCACACTTCTCGGCGCGCTGACCGGCTTGCTCAGCGCCGTGGTGACCAGCTTCATTATCCCCGTCGTGCAGAAGCGGCAGGAAAAGGCGGAGCAGCGGCGCAGCATCTACGAACGCTACGCCCAGCCGCTCGCTGCCGACGCGGTCAACCTGCTGTGGCGCCTGGACGAGATTCTGGTCAGGCAGCGGGGCCAGTACCTGGACGAGAGCGCGCCGCCGACGCCGTTCAACCAGTACAAGCTGACCAGCACCTGCTTCCGCATCGCGACCCTGCTGGGGTGGATACGCGCCATCAAGCTGGAGCAGTCGCACCTGCTCTACGGCGAGGACGCGTCCCTGGACAACCTGCGCGCCGCGGTGGTCGCCTTCGAATCGGCGCTGGCCGACGGACCGCACGTGGAGGTGCACATCCTGGAGGGGCTGGCGGCGCTGTGGGAGGTGACGCTGCCGCCGGACCGCAGCCTGCGCGAGAAGCTGGCGGCGCAGGTGGTGGCGGAGCTGCAGCACGGGCTGTTGGTGTACGGCCTGACCCGATACCAGGAGCTGCCGAACCTCGCCCACGCGCGGCAGATCGAAGTCGCCCGGCGCGTCGCCGGGTCGATGTCGGCGATGCTGGGGCTGCCGCCGGTGCCCGAGCCTGTCCTGGGCAGGAGCTGCGGAGAGGCGATGGGGATCGCCGCCGTCAAACAGGCGTGGCTGTATCGCGACTGGCAGCAGGCGATCGGCGATGTGATGATCCGCGAGATCGACGGTGCCAGCCGCCGCTACGACGTGATCGGCTACGGCGCCTTCGAGGCGCTGTTCGCCGAGGCCGGCAACCCCTGGATCGAGCGCCTGCGCTCGGTCGTCGTCGGCGTCGATCCGGCGAACCCGCTGCCGGGCGACTTCCGCCTGGCGCAACTGCGCAACGTCGCCCGCGCGGTGGCGCGGGTGGTGTGCGCCATCGAGAACCTGGATGTGGGGCGAAAGATCCTCGACCCCCAGGCCTGCGAGCTGGGCCGCAGTCTGGCCGAGCTGCCGGCCACCGGAGCGTCCCGCTGACCGCCGGCGTCTCGGCGTCCGGCGCGCCGAGTCACCCCCGTCCTCGAGGCGCCCCCCCCCCGTCGCTCTCGACGCAGGCGCCCGAATGCACGTCGGTTCAGCCGGAGGTCGCCCGCAGCTGGCGCTGGCGGAGCAGCGCCGTGGCGCAGTCGCTGCCGCCGGAGACGGGCGTGGCGGACCGGTCGCGGACGTCGACGTGCTCCACCCGCAGGCCGCCGGCCGCCGGGTCGGCGTAGAGGAACAGGTCGAGCACGCACGTCCCGTCCCGATACTGCCAGATCTCCGCCGGCCCGTCGGCGCGGCGGAAGTCGGCGGGGCCGAGGGTCGCCGTCAGCCGGTCCCCGTCCAGCCCCAGCAACTGGTCGGGGCGGATGTCCGCGACCCCGCGGTGGGTTGCGGTGGTCGCGGCCGCCTGCCGGTCGGCGTCGCCGCCGGTGCCGGTGCAACCGGCCCCCAGCAGCGCGCCCAGCAGCGCCACCAGCAGCAGAGACGATGCGGTCCGCGGGGTCGGACTGGACGAGCGCGGGCCCTGCGGCGCTCGCCCGCCGGTCATCGAGGCTGCCTCATAGGCGTGGCGCCGGCACCACGAATTCGTCCGATCCCGTATGGCTGCCGGCAGCCGGCCCGCTCGCCGGCTCCGGGCGCTCCGGCCCCGACGCCTGCGCCGTGGGCGACCCTTCGGTGCCGGCGCGGTCACCCTCCGGGTTCAGGCCGGCGACGTCTCCGGTGATTCGGCCGTCGGCCTCGATGACGATCTGCCCATAGCGGAGAGTGCCCTCGATTCGGCCGGTACTGCGCACCGTCAGGCGGTTGCGCACCAAAAGGTCACCGGCGAACTGCCCGGAAATGTCGGCCTCGGCGACGTCGGCGTTGCCCCGGAACACCCCAGACGGGCCAATCTGCAGCTGGGCGGGCGCGTTCAGCGTCAGGTCCGCCTGTCCCTCGATCACCACGCGCTCACAGTCGAAGATCTCGCCCTTCAGACGCACGTCCTTGCCGACGAAGAGGCACTTTTCGCGGGCGGCGGTGGCCGCATCGCTGCGGGCCGGCGGCAGCTCGGCGGTGCGCCGTGGAACGTCGATCGGAAAGCTGGGGCCCGCCGCCAGCCGTGCCGGCATCGGCATCGCCCGCCGCGGCGGCGACTTGCCCGCAGGCGCATCTTCGGCCGGTTCCGGGCGCGGAGCCTCGGCCTTCTCATCCGGCTCGGGGCCGGAATTCTTCTTCAGGCGGAACATCTGGTTTGCCTCCCTCGCATCACGCCCGCGGTTCCGTGGCGGGCTTCAGGGCGTGGAACACGTGCACCATCGCCGCGGTGCCGATCAGCGGCGCCAGCAGATTGACGAAGGGGATGGTGAGCAGCAGCGCGATCAGTACGCCGGTTGCGAACAGGCGCAGGCCGTGCCGTTTGCGCAGTGCCTTCGTGTCCGCAGGATCGAGCCGGCGCGCCGCCACCAGCTCGAAGTACTCGCGGCCGAGCAGGTAGCCGTTGACGGCGAGGAACACGAACGGGAACAGCGGCGGCACCAGCAGGAACAGCAGTGCCACGCCGTTCAGCAGGATGAGCACGGCGAAGAACTTCGCCGCCTGCACCGCCACTTCCTCCAGCGGCTGCACGCGCGCCTTCGGCAGCTGCGGGTAGTGCCGGCGCTCGACCACGTCGGCGGCGCCATCGAGGAAGAAGCCGGTGGTGGTGCTCACCACGGCGGGGAACAGCAGCCAGCTCAGCGCCGCAGTGGCGAATCCACCCAGCACATCGACCGCCGTGTCCAGCCAGCCGGTCTGGAAAAAGGTGGTGTTCGCCAGCAGCCAGCCGATGGTGAACCAGAGGAGGAGGAACAGCAGGGCAGCGATGCCGACGCTGATCCACAGCACCCGACGGAGCGCCGGATCGCCCAGTTGTTCGAACGCTTTGGCGAATGCGGCGAGCACCGGGTTTCATCCTCGTCTGGCGAAAGCGCCTCTGATGTAGCCGTCACAGCCCCCGGCTGCAAGCCGGCCCCGCGCACACCGCCGACGGTTCCCGCCCGGCAGCGGCGTTGCCCGGCCGGGGTCGGCCGCTATACTGCCACCGCTCGCGATACCTCAAGGGACCGGACATGGTCGACAGCCTCTACGACGTGGTCGGGATCGGTAACGCCATCGTCGACGTCCTGGCGCATGCCGACGACGCCTTCATCACCCGGCACGGCCTGAACAAGGGCACGATGACGCTGATCGACGCCGAACGGGCGGACTCGCTCTACGCCGCCATGGGGCCTGCCATCGAGGTCTCGGGTGGCTCGGCGGCGAACACCATCGCCGCACTGGCTTCGTTGGGCGGACGCGGCGCCTTTATCGGCAAGGTGAAGGACGACCAGCTGGGAGCGATCTTCCGCCACGACATCGTTGCGCTGGGAATCGCCTTCGGCAGCCGCCCGGCGACGGACGGACTGTCGTCGACTGCGCGGTGCCTGATCCTGGTCACGCCGGATGCGCAGCGGACGATGAACACCTATCTGGGCGTCGCCTCCGAACTGGGGCCGGACGACGTGGACCCGGCGCTGATCGCCAACGCCCGCGTCACCTATCTGGAAGGCTACCTCTGGGACCGGCCGGCGGCCAAGGCGGCGTTCGTTGCCGCCGCCGAACTCGCGCACCAGGCCGGGCGCACGGTCTCGCTCAGCCTGTCGGATCCCTTCTGCGTCGATCGCCACCGGCACGACTTCGTCGAACTGGTCGACAGGCACGTGGACGTGCTGTTCGCAAACGAGGACGAGATCGTCTCGCTCTACCAGGAGCATTCGTTCGACGCAGCGTTGCAGCGGGTGCGCCACCACAGCCCGATCGCCGTGCTCACCCGCTCCGAGAAGGGGGCGGTGGTGGTGGCCGGCGACGAAGTGCATGTGGTCGATGCGGAGCCGGTGGCACACGTGGTGGATACCACCGGTGCTGGCGATGCCTATGCCGCGGGCTTTCTGTGGGGCTTGGCGCGCGGCCTGCGGCTGGAGGTTTGCGCGCGCGTCGCAGCCATCTGCGCCGCCGAGGTGATCAGCCACGTGGGCGCCCGGCCGGAGGTCTCGCTGGCGGATCTGGTGCGGCAGAAGCTCGGCTGATGCGGGAGACGCCGCCGCCCGCGTCCTCCGCCTGCGAGCCCGTCCGGGCACCGATCGGGGTGCCGGCGCGCCCGTCGAGGATCGGCGGCCGCCTCGACGGCTGGATCGAGGCGCTGGCCGTCTACCGTGACCGGCGGGTTCTGGCGCTGCTGTTCCTGGGCTTCGCCAGCGGCCTGCCGTTCGGCGCACTGGCCGAGCCGTTCACCGCCTGGCTGACCGAGGCGGGACTGAACAAGACCGAGATCGGCCTGTTCGTTCTCGTCAGCCTGCCGTACTCGCTGAAGTTCGTCTTCGCACCGTTCATCGACCGGCTGCCGCTGCCGCTGTTGACGCGGATGTTCGGCCGGCGGCGCGGCTGGGCGCTGGCCGCCCAGCTGCTGCTGATCGCAGCCCTGGTGGGGCTGGGCACGGCCGATCCGGTCGCGGCGCCGGCGATGACGGCGCTGCTCGCGGTCGCGGTCGCCTTCGCATCCGCCACCCAGGACACCGTGCTGGATGCGTACCGGGTGGAGATCCTGGAGGAGCGGCAGCTGGCCGCCGGTGCCGCGACCATGGTGTTCGGCTGGCGGGTCGGGCAGGTGGGGGCGGGGGCAGGCGGCCTGATCCTGGGCGACCTGCTGCCGTGGCCGGTGGTGTTCGCCGTCATCGCGGCTGCGGTGCTGGTGGGCATGGTCGCCCTGCTGCTCAACCCGGAGCCGGCGGTGCGGCAGAACGCCGCCTCCCGGGCGCTGGAGGCGCAGGCCGGCGCCTTCCTCGGCGAGGGCGGAGCGGGCGCACGGCTGCCGCGGCCGCTGGCGGAAGCGCTCGCCTGGATTTGGGCCGCCTGCGTCTGCCCGTTCGTCGAGTTCCTCGGCCGCCGCGGCTGGCTCGCGGTGCTGCTGTTCATCCTGCTCTACAAGTTCGGCGACGCCGTCCTCGGCGTGATGAAGGTCCCGTTCTTCCTCGAGCTGGGGTTCAGCAAGACCGACATCGCCGAGGTGGTGAAGCTGTTCGGCCTCGTCGCCACCATCGTGGGCGGATTGATCGGCGGCCTGATCGTCGCCCGCTTCGGAATCATGCGAGGCCTGCTGATCTGCGGCATCGCCATGGCGTGCTCCAACCTGGTCTTCGTGCTGCAGGCGTGGGCGGGGGCCGACCGGGCGATCCTGGCGCTCACCGTCTCGGTGGAGAATGTGACCACCGGCATGGGCACGACGGCGTTCGTGGCGTACATGTCGAGCCTGTGCAACGTGGCGTACACGGCGACCCAGTACGCACTGCTCACCTCGCTGATGGCGATGGGCCGTACCACGCTCTCGGCCGGTGCCGGCTGGCTCGCCGACCGGGTCGACTGGCCCACGTTCTTCATCCTGACGACGGTGGCGGCGCTGCCGGGTCTGCTGCTACTGGTCGTGCTGATGCGCCGCTATCCGGCGCGGCCGAGGGAAGACGAGGCTCCCTCGTAATCGCGATTGCCATCGTGCGGCGCGAGGACTACCAAACGAAGCCAACACAAACCAGCGAGATCGCCGCCCCCGGACTTCGGGGTCCGCGTTCACACCCGGAGGACCGATGGACCTGAAGAAAGTGCCGGTGGGCCGCAACGCGCCCTACGACGTCAACGTCATCATCGAGATCCCGATGGGCGGCAACCCGGTCAAGTACGAACTCGACAAGGAATCCGGGGCGATCTTCGTCGATCGCTTCCTGCACACGGCAATGTACTACCCGTTCAACTACGGCTTCATCCCGCACACGCTGTCGGAGGACGGCGATCCGGTCGACGCCGCCGTGATCGGCCAGGTGCCGGTGACGCCCGGTGTCGTCATCCGCTCGCGGCCGATCGGCGTGCTGATCATGGAGGACGAGCAGGGGACGGACGAGAAGATCCTCTGCGTGCCGGTGGACGACCTGCATCCGTACTATGCCGACATCGTCTCCTACCGGGAGCTGCCGGTCATCATGCGCGAGCAGTTCTCCCACTTTTTCGCCCACTACAAGGACCTGGAGGCGGGCAAGTGGGTGAAGGTGAAGCGCTGGGGCGAGCCGGACGAAGCCTTCCAGCTGATCCGCGAAGGTGTGAAGCGCGCCAACGAGAAGTAACGGCGAATGTAGCAGCCATTGAGCCGTGCCCGCCGCGCCCCGGCCGGGGCCGGTACGCACGCCGTCGCGACAGGCCCGGCGGCGGTCGATGCGCTCCAGAAGAACGCCCTGCTCGACTACTCTCACCACCTTGGTGAAGCCGTCCGGCCAGCGCACTCGCGCCGGATGCGCGGCACACGCTCGCTGATCCGGGAAGCGGCGTCGATTTCCCGATGAGCGGCCGCGGCTGGCACGCTGAGGTTGCGTCGACACGGAATTTTGCGTCACATGGATGTGTGCTCGTGGTAGGAGGAACTCATAGTTTGTGAGCGTGTATCTGTATACACGCATGACTGGACGGAAAGTTGAGATTGGGGTAGCATCCGTAGCGTTGGCTGCAGGGGGGGTCATGACGTCGCGCTCGATAACGCCCGAACGGGGTGAAAAGCATCGTCTCAGCGGCGTTTCGGACAGGGACCGGACGCCGCCTCAGTCCTCCGGCGGGTTGCCCGGGACGGCACGCGTGGCCATGCGGATCATGGTGGTCCTCCCATGCGTCTGCGTTCTGTGGGCATGCGCCCCCACCGCTGGGGGACCGTCAGGCCCCGGTTCCAGCCCCCGGCGTCCCTATACCGACCTTAAGAAGGACTCGTACGGTCCCTTGTCCGCCGCGCCGGACCGCATCTGCGATCCCTCGGGAACGCTGCGGCCGACCCAGGGAGCGGACCAGCTGGCCGACGGCATCGCGACATCGATCACCTCCGTGCTCGCCTCTCCGTTTGCGGGAATGACCACGATCGACGATGGGATCGCTCAGGAAGGCCTCCAGCACAACTTCGGCATTCCCGGCGATCTCGGACAGGCGAACGTGGCTGTCCTCGAACGGACGGATCAAGGCGTTACGTTCTGGTATCGAGGTACTGTCAAGTTCTCCGAGGTGCAGGAAGCGGCGAAGGAGTATTGCAGCCGGAAGAGCAAGACCGCCGCGTACGTCGGCTCGGCCTATCAGTGTCCACGGCCGATCGCGATCAGGCAGGTCAGGATGAACAATCAGCCCCTCAACGCCCAAGAGACATTTGCCATCGCGGCGTTCGATTGCGTCCCGGCGCAAGGTCCTGCGTCGACGCCCGCGCCGACCACGGCCGCCGCCAAGCGCAAATAGCGCCGAGTGCCGCTCCATGATGCGGCGCACGTCTCCCGCTTGCGGGCGAGGGCCGGAGGCGAGGGCGAGGTCGCACATTTTCCGAGCCGCCCCGCCGCTTCCGCGATGTTTGCCGCCGGCCGGCGAACCCGATAGACTGCGCGGCCATTAGACGCCCGTGGCGTCGGCACGTATGCCGATGGCGGCCGTCGACCGGATCGGCGGCAGGGCCGGCCGGGCCTGAATAATCCGAGACGAGGGGATAAGGGATGACGTCGACGTTGATTTTGCTGCGTCACGGCGAGAGCGAATGGAACCTGGCGAACCGGTTCACCGGCTGGGTCGACGTCGACCTGAGCGAGAAGGGCATGGCCGAGGCGAAGCGCGGCGGCGAGCAGATGAAGGAAGAGGGCTTTCAGGTCGACATCTGCTTCACCTCGGTCCTCAAGCGGGCCATCCGCACCCAGGCGATCGCGCTCGACGTGATGGACCAGATGTGGGTGCCGGTGATCCGCGCCTGGCAGCTCAACGAGCGCCACTACGGCAACCTGCAGGGCCTGAACAAGGCGGAGACGGCGCAGAAGTACGGTGAGGCGCAGGTCAAGGTCTGGCGCCGCAGCTACGACATCCCGCCGCCGCCGCTCGACATCAACGACAAGATGCACCCGCGCTTCGAGCGCCGCTACGCGCACCTGGACCCCGTCGTGCTGCCGGCCACCGAGTCCCTGGCACTGACGCTCGACCGGGTGATGCCGTTCTGGGCGAACGAGATCGTCCCGCACCTCAAGATGGGCCGCACGGTGATGATCGCGGCGCACGGCAACAGCCTGCGCGCGCTCGTCAAGCACCTGAACAAGATCTCCAACGAGGACATCATCGAACTCAACATCCCGACCGGCATCCCCCGCGTCTACCAGCTCGACGCCGACCTGAACGTGCTCAGCGACCGTTACCTCGGCGATGCCGATGCGGTGGCGGCAGCGGCGGCGGCGGTGGCGGCGCAGGCGTCGGCGGGGCGGGCCTAGCGCACGGGCGCGCCGCGCCCCATCGGCGGCCGGACCGCCGCGAGCCCGGCTCGCGGCGGTGCCGTCGCCGCTGCGGCAGCGGCGATGCTCGCCGTCGGTGCCCCCCCGGCCGGGGCATCGGAGGTGGTGGCCGCGATCGCGCCGGCAGCGCTCGCGATCCGCACTGCATCGCCGCCCATACCAGCGCACGGGACCTCCTCCACGAGCCTGCCCGTGCCGGCGGCGCCGGTTCCAGAGGAGCCGGTTCCGGGGGCGGCTATCCGGGTGGCGCCGGTCCGGGGGGCGCCGGTGATCGAGGCGTTGCTCCGGCTGTCCCGCGCTTCCCTGCCGCCGCTGCAGGCCGGCCCGGCCGCCGAGGCACGGCGCCGGCAAGCGCTGATGCTGTTGGCTGCCGCGGCATCGGCCGCGGTCGGAACGGCGACGCAAGCCGCTCCCTCTTCCGTTTCCGCATCCGCTCGGCCGACTGTCGCGACGACGGGCGACGCCCTCGAACCCTCCCTCGCGTCGGTGCCGTTCCACCTGCAGCCGCCGGTCGCCGGCCGGCTCGCCGGCCGCTTCGGCGACGCGTTGCCGAACGGCATCGTCCGCAAGGGCGTCGTGCTGTCGGCGATGGCTGGTGAGCCGGTGCGGGCGCCGGCGGGCGGACAGATCGCGTTCGCCGGGCCGTTCCGGGGCTACGGGCTGCTCTTGATCCTCAATCACGGCGACGGTTATCATACGGTGCTTTCGGGTATCGGCCATCTCGCCGGCGGCATCGGCCGGCGGGTCGATGCGGGCGAAACCATCGGCCGGGTCGCTGATCCGGAGACGGGCCCGCCGATCCTCTCATTGGAGTTGTGGCGCCACCGGCAGCCGATCGACCCGCTGCCGTGGCTGGGCATCATCGAGGCGAAGGAAAACGGATGAGCAGTCGAGGCCTTCTCGCCGCCGCCGCGGCGGCGGGAATATTCGCGTTGCCCGCGTTCTCTCTGCTGGCTCTGCCGGCGGCGGCGGCCGAAGACAAGGAAGCGAAGACGGAATCGAAGGCGGAGACGTACGAGCTGCTGAACCTGTTCGGCGACGTCTTCGAGCGGGTCCGCGCCGACTTCGTCGAGGAGACCAGTGACGAGGCGCTGATCGAGGCGGCGGTCAACGGCATGCTGACCTCGCTCGACCCGCACTCCGGCTACCTCAACGCCAAACGCTTCAACGACATGAAGGTGCAGACGCAGGGCGCGTTCGGCGGTCTCGGCATCGAGGTGACGATGGAGAACGGCCTGGTGAAGGTGGTCTCGCCCATCGACGACACGCCGGCGTTCAAGGCCGGTATCGAGCCCGGCGACTTCATCACCCAGATCGACGGCGAGCAGGTGTTGGGCATGACCCTGCCGGAGGCGGTGGACAAGATGCGTGGACCCGCCGGCAGCGCCATCAAGCTCACCATCCGCCGCGGGGACCGGGAGCCGTTCGACGTCTCGCTGACCCGGGCGGTGATCAAGATCAAGTCGGTGCGCTCCCGCCTCGAGGGCAAGGTCGGCTACGTGCGCGTGAGTTCGTTCAGCGAGCAGACCGATACCGGCCTGCAGGAGGAGATCGAAGCGCTCAAGAAGGCGGCGAACGGCAAGCTGCAGGGGCTCGTGCTCGATCTGCGCAACAACCCGGGCGGTCTACTGACCCAGGCGGTTTCGGTCTCCGACGAGTTTCTGGAGAAAGGTGAGATCGTCTCGACCCGGGCGCGCAAGCCGGAAGACTCCCAGCGCTACAACGCCAAGCCCGGCGACGTGATGGACGGGCTGCCGGTGGTGGTGCTGGTCAACGGCGGCTCCGCCTCGGCGGCCGAGATCGTCGCCGGTGCGCTGCAGGACCACGGCCGCGCGATCGTGCTCGGCACCAAGTCGTTCGGCAAGGGATCGGTACAGACGATCATCCCGCTGTCCGGCCACGGCGCGATGCGGCTGACCACGGCGCGCTACTACACGCCGTCCGGCCGATCGATCCAGGCGGTAGGCATCGAGCCGGACATCGTCGTCGAGCAGGCGCGGATCGAAACCGTCAAGGAAACCGGCCCGCAGCGTCGCGAAGCGGATTTGCGCGGTGCCCTCGACCGGCAGGCACCGCCCGCAGGTGAAGACGCCGAAGGCGCCACACCTCCCGCCGACAAGGAAGCCGCAGCCACCGACTACCAGCTGGCGCGTGCCCTCGATCTGGTACGGGGGTTGTCGTTGTATACCAACCGCAACGGGGCGGCGACCCGCTGAGCCACGGCGACGGCCGACATGGCGAAGGCTGACACGGCGAAGGCTGACACGGCGAAGACTGGCAGGCAGAAGGCCGAGAAGCCCGCGGCCCCGAAAGGGGGCACCGTCGCCGGCCGGCTTCACGGCCCGGTCGGCCGGTTGCGGGGCCTGGTCGCCGGTGGCGGGCGAAGGCGCGACGGAAGCAACGGGCGCCTGCCACTGAAGCCGGCGCTGCTCGCTGCGGGCGGAGCGATTCTGGTGTTCGGTGGTGCGGCGGCGGCAGCCTTCTTCGCCCTGCGGTCCCCGCCGGAGACCGTCCCCGCCCTGCGGATGCAGATGCCGCCGGCACCCGACCGGCCGCCCGTCGCCGTGGGCGACTCCTATCTGGTGGTGCAGCCGTTCGGCCGGTCGCTGCTGGACGGGCTGCCCACGCTGCCGCCGGCCCCGCCGCTGCCGTCCGCACCCGATCCGGCGCTGCTGGAGAAGACCGATACCGGTCGCCTGCCCAGGATCGCGCGCGACGGGCGAATGCCGCAGCAGGTCTATGCGGGGCCGTTCGACCGGGGCGACGACCGGGCACGGCTGGTCCTGATCATCGCCGGCATCGGCCTCGCACCCACCGCCAGCCGGGCGGCGATCGAACAGCTGCCGGCCCCGGCCGTGCTCGCCATCGACGCCTACGCACCGCAGCCGGAGGAGTGGGCGCGCGCAGCGCGGCAGGCGGGGCACGAGGTGCTGGCGACCCTGCCACTTCAGCCCGCGCCGCCCGACGACCTGGGGCCCGCCGCCCTGGCCTACGCCGGGGCGCCCGCCGAGACGATGCACCGCCTCGCCGCCAACCTGGGGCGCTTCACCGGCTATGTGGGCGTGCTTGCCCTCGGCGGCGGCGGTTTCGGCGACGCCGTCGAGATGCTCCGGCCGGTGGCCGCCGCCCTGCACGGCCGCGGCCTGCTGCTGGCCGACGCGAGTGCACCCGGCAGCGGCGGCCGGCTGCTGACGCGGGCGGCACCGGCGGAGCTGGACCGGCGCGCCGTCGACGTGGTGATCGACGCCGACGGCACGGCTGCGGCGGTCGGCCGGCAGCTTGACAGCCTGCTGACGGTTGCCCGCCAACACTTCGTCGCCGTCGGGTTGGGCCGGCCCACGCCGCAGACCATCCTCGGCATTCGCTCTTTTCTTGCCCGGCTGGACGAAGCGCGCTACGTGGTGGCGCCGATTTCGGCAGTCACCTCGACGGGGGATCAGCCGTGACACCTGAGGGCAGATGCGAGCTTCCTTACCGGCGCGGCGTGGGCGCGGTGCTGTTCAACGGCGATGGGCTCGTGTTCGTCGCCCGGCGCATCGACACCCCCGGGGACGCTTGGCAGCTGCCGCAGGGCGGCGTGGACGACGGCGAGAAGCCGCGTCAGGCGGTGCTGCGCGAGTTGGCCGAGGAGATCGGGACCGACAAGGCGGAAGTCCTCGCCAAGTCCCGCTGCTGGCACACCTACGAGCTGCCGGAACACCTGCTGGGCAAGGTGTGGGGTGGACGCTACCGCGGCCAGCGGCAGCGTTGGTTCGCGTTGCGGTTCCTCGGCCGCGACGCGGACATCGATCTCGCGGCGCACGAGCATCCGGAGTTCGACGCCTGGCGGTGGGTGCCGATCACCGCCCTGCCGGATATGGCGGTCTCGTTCAAGCGCGGTCTCTATCTGGAGCTGGTCGCCGAATTCCGGCATCTGGCGGTGCCGGCGGCGGCCGCAGCAGCCAAACCCGAAGCCGAAGCGGCGGGGGCCTGAGGCCCGCTCCATGAGCCCGAATTTTCGCCCGGCCGTGCTGATCACCGGCGCCGCGCGGCGCATAGGTGCCGCCATCGCCCGGGATCTGGCGCGCGCCGGCTGGGCGGTCGCGGTGCACTACGGGAACTCCGCTACTGACGCAGACGCGCTGGTGGGCGAGATCGTGGACGCCGGCGGTACCGCGTCGGCGCTGGCCGCGGATCTGGAGCGGGAAGCCGAAGCCGAAACCCTGGTCGACCGCGCCGCAACCGCCGTGGGACCGCTGCGCTGCCTGATCAACAACGCCTCCGTGTTCGAGCGCGACGAAGCGCTGACGGCGACGCGTGAGAGCTGGGACCGCCACATGCAGATCAACCTGCGGGCGCCGCTGGTGCTGACGCAGGCGTTCGTCCGCCAGCTGGGCGAGGATGGAACCGGCTCGGTGATCAACATCCTCGACCAGCGGGTCTGGAACCCGACGCCGCATTTCACGTCCTACACGGTGAGCAAGGCCGGGCTGTGGACGCTGACCCAGACGCTGGCGCTGGCGCTCGCCCCGCGCGTGCGGGTCAATGGCGTCGGCCCCGGGCCGACGCTGCCGAGTGCGCGGCAGACGACGGAGCAGTTCGCCCGGCAGTGGTCGGGCCTGCCGCTGGGGCACCCGGTGGCGCCGGAGGAAATCGCCGCCGCGGTTCGCTTCCTGCTTGACGCACCATCGGTCACCGGGCAGATGATCGCCGTCGATGCCGGTCAGCACCTCGGCTGGACCCATCCGCAGGCGGATCCCGGTGCCGACGAGTGAGCGAACCGGCGCAGTTTCCGAGGAGACGCGCGTAATGACCGCGGAACGGATCCCGGCCGTGCAGCCGTTGCGCATCGCCGATGCACGCAACGCCATCCGGCACGTCTTCATCCGCGACTTCGTGCTGTCCTGCCGGATCGGTGTGCACCGACACGAAGAGACCCGGGTGCAGCGGGTGCGGATCAACCTGGACCTCGCCGTCCGCGAGGACCGGGACCTGCACGACGATCTGGCCAACGTCGTCTGCTACGAGCGCATCGCGAACGCCGTCCGCGCCGAGGTGGCCGGCCGCCACATCCGCCTGCTGGAGACGCTGGCGGAGGAGGTCGCCGCCATCTGCCTCGCCGATGGCCGGGTCCGGTCGGTCCGCGTGCGCGTGGAGAAGCTGGACATCCTGCCGGATGCGGCCAGCGTCGGCGTGGAAATCGAGCGCTTCGCAGGCTGAATTTCTCGGATGCCGCAGGTGCACGTGGATCGGAGGGCGATTTGCTCTGTCCGAGTTGTGCACATCGATTATGACACCCGCGAGACGCGGCAAACTCCGCAACCGCCGGTCCCCAGCAGTTGGCCTTACTCCCAGGGTAGGTCAGAAGGCTCTTATATTACAGGAAAATCAGCGGGCTGAGATTCTGCTTAAACGGAATGCGCGGGGGCTAAACGCCCGGCCCCGCAGCGACAAGACCGTTTCGCCGATCCTTTTCAACAGGGTTATCCACAGCTTGCGGGGATATCGCCGCCAAGCCCTTGTGAAGGCTCATGAGCGGGCGGAGCGCGTTGACGGCGCCACGCCGCACGGTCACATATGCAGCATGGCCGAACCCGCCAATCCACCACCTGCCAGCCCGACGAACCCAGTCGCGGATGCCGCCCCTGATGCCGCCCCTGACGTCGCTGCGACCCCCGCCGACGCGCCACCGATGCTCGGGCAGCGGGTCGTGGAATCCTGCCTGGAGACACTGCCGGCTTCGGCCGGCGTTTACCGGATGCTGGGGGCGAGCGGCGAGGTGCTGTACGTCGGCAAGGCGCGGAACCTGAAGAAGCGGGTGACCACCTACGCCAGCCCCGGCCGGCTGGGCCCCCGGCTGCACCGGATGGTGGCGGAGACGGCGGCGATGGAATTCGTCGTCACCCACACCGAGGCCGAAGCGCTGCTGCTGGAATCCAATCTGATCAAGCGCTTGCGGCCCCGCTACAACATTCTGTTGCGGGACGACAAGTCGTTCGCCTGCATCCTGGTGACGGGCGACCATGCGTTCCCGCGCGTGCTCAAGCATCGCGGTGCCCAGTCGCGGCCGGGCGACTACTTCGGCCCGTTCGCCTCGACCTGGGCGGTGAACCGGACGCTGACCGCCCTGCAGCGGGCGTTCCTGCTGCGCAACTGCTCGGATTCCGTGTTCGCCGGCCGTACCCGACCCTGCCTGCTCTACCAGATCAAGCGCTGCTCGGCGCCCTGCGTCGGCCGCATCGCCGCGGAGGACTACGGCCGGTTGGTCGACGAGGCGCGGGCGTTCCTGAAGGGCGGTAGCCAGCGGGTGCAGCAGGGGCTGGCGGAGCGGATGCAGCAGGCGAGCGACGCGCTGGATTTCGAAGCCGCCGCCCGGTTCCGCGACCGCATCCGGGCACTCACCGCCGTGCAGTCGCACCAGGATATCAACATTGCCGAGATCGGCGATGCGGACGTGATCGCGCTCGCCCAGTCGGGCGGTTCGGCGTGCGTGCAGGTGTTCTTCTTCCGCGCCGGCTGCAACTACGGCAACCGTGCCTACTACCCGGACCAGGCGGCCGGCGAGAGCGAGGATGCGATCCTCGAGGCGTTCATCGGCCAGTTCTACGACGACCGGCCATCACCGCCGCTGCTGCTGGTCAGCCAGCCGCTGCCGCACCAGGATCTGATCCAGGAGGCACTGTCCTTGCGCAGCGGCCGGAAGGTGACGGTGGCGGCACCGCAGCGGGGCGCCAAGCAGGCGCTGGTCCGCCAAGCGCTGGACAATGCCCGCGAGGCGCTGGCCCGCCGGCTGGGCGAGAGTGCGTCGCAGCGCCGGCTGCTGCAGGGCCTGGCCGACCTGCTCGGCCTGGAGGCGGTGCCGGAGCGCATCGAGGTTTACGACAACAGCCACGTGGGCGGCAGCGAGGCGATGGGGGCGATGATCGTCGCCGGCCCGGATGGCCTGATCAAGTCGGCCTACCGCAAATTCCGCATCCGCAATCCGGAAGGGGCCTCGGCGGGCGATGACTACGCGATGATGCGCGAGGTGCTGACGCGCCGCTTCAGCCGCGCCCAGGCGGAGGACCCGGACCGGACGGAAGGCCAGTGGCCGGATCTGCTGCTGATCGACGGCGGCGCCGGCCAGCTGGCGGCCGTCTGCCAGGTGCTGGCCGATCTGGGCGCCGACGATGTGGCGGTGGCGGCGATCGCCAAGGGGCCGGACCGCAATGCCGGGCGCGAGCGCATCTTCCTGCCCGACCGGCCGCCGCTGCAGCCGGAGCCGCGCGACCCGGTGCTCTACTTCCTGCAGCGGCTGCGCGACGAGGCGCACCGGTTCGCCATCGGCAGCCATCGGGCGCGGCGCTCGGCGAAAATCTCCGCCTCGTCGCTGGACGAGCTCCCCGGCATCGGGCCGGCCCGGAAGAAGGCACTGCTGCACCATTTCGGCTCGGCCCGAGCCGTCGAGCGGGCGGGCCTCGCCGATCTGGAGGTGGTTCCGGGCGTCAGCCGATCGATGGCCAGGAAGATCTACGAGTGGTTCCACCCCGATCGGTAGGCTGAGTGCCCGAGCCGCCCGAGCCGCTCCGGCTCGCAGCGGTTCCATCTGTCGGCGACAGGCTCTAGAATGCCAAACCCGCGGCGGCGCAAGACCGGGTGACGGATGCAAGCCAATCTGCCGAACGTGCTGACGGTGTCGCGGATCCTGGCAACGCCGGTGATCTGCGTGCTGGTGTATCTCGGCACGCCGCTCGGCAGCTGGCTGGGGCTGGCGCTGTGGGTCTACGCCTGCGTCACCGACTTCCTCGACGGCTACCTGGCGCGCACCTGGCAGCAGCAGTCGAGCTTCGGGCGCATGCTCGATCCGATCGCCGACAAGCTGCTGGTCGCCTCCGTGTTGCTGGTGCTGGTGGGAGGCGACCGGCTCGTGGGCGCGTCGATCCTGCCGGCGGCGATCATCCTCTGCCGCGAAATCCTGGTCTCCGGCCTGCGCGAGTTCCTGGCCCAGCTGCAGGTGAGCGTGCCGGTGACCCGGCTGGCGAAGTGGAAGACGGCGATCCAGATGGTGGCGATCGGCTTCCTCGTCGCGGGCTCAGCACCCCCGCCGCTGGGCCCGGTGACGGCCGCGGACGTGGGCGTGCTCGGCCTCTGGGCGGCGGCGTTGCTCACCCTGATCACCGGCTACGACTACCTGCGCGCCGGCCTGCAGCACATCGCGGCCGAAGACTCCCAGGTCCGCGCCCGGGCGTACGCGCCACCGCCCATCGAGCGCGCCGATCCGGCGGGCGAGGTCCGCTGATGGTGGGCGGGCCGCGGCCGGTGCGCCTGCTCTATTTCGCCTGGGTGCGCGAGAAGGCGGGTCTGGGGGCGGAGGAGGTGACGCTGCCGGCGGCGGTGAGCGATGTGAGCGGTCTGGTCGCCTGGCTGCGGGCGCGCGGCGGCGGGCCGTCCGTGGCCCTGGCCGATCTGACCCGGCTGCGGGTCGCGGTCAACCAGGAGCACGTGGCCTTCGATCACCCGCTGGCGCCCGGCGACGAGGTGGCGTTCTTCCCGCCGGTCACCGGAGGGTGAGGGGAGGGCGCCGCGATGATCCGGGTGCAGCGCGCCGACTTCGACGTCGCAGCCGAGATGGCGTCGCTCTCCGCGGAAGCCCCGGGCGCCGGTGCGGTGTGTGTGTTCGTGGGCTTGGTGCGCGACCTGAGCCGCGGCGAGCCGGTGGCGGCGATGACCCTGGAGCACTACCCCGGCATGACCGAGCGTACTCTCGCCCGGCTGGAGGCGGAAGCGCGCGACCGCTGGCCGCTCGCCGGCGTCCGGATCGTCCACCGGCACGGCCGGCTCGATCCTGGCGAGCGGATCGTGCTCGTTGCCGTAGCCTCGGCACACCGTGACGCGGCGTTCGACGCCTGCCGCTTCCTCATCGACCGGCTGAAGACGACGGCGCCGTTCTGGAAGGCAGAGGAGAACCCGGACGGCCGCCGCTGGGTGGAAGCGCGACCTGAGGACGACGCGGCGGTGGAGCGATGGGGGGTGGAGGACAGCCCCAAACCGTAGGCACTCCAGCCAATCCTTCGGGTGGCGGCATCCGTTGCCGAACGGTCGTATTCATGTGTAGGATTGAGGTCAATTATACACACATCAGGAACATCGATGCGGACCAACATCGACATCGACGACAACTTGCTCGCGGAGGCGATGCGCTTGACGGAAATGAAGACCAAGAAGGCGGTAGTCGAAGAGGCATTGCGCAGGCTGATCCAGTTGCAACGGCAAACTGAAATTCGGCGCTTGCGTGGTGCCTTGCGGTGGGAGGGCAATCTCGACGAAAGCCGGCTGGGACGCGGCGATATCCATGAACCGAGAGAATGATCGTCGTCGATACGTCTGTCTGGGTGGATTACTTCAACGGAGTTGGTTCACCCGCTGCTGATCGGCTTGACGGGCTTTTTGGCAGAGACACCATCATTCTTGGAGATGTCATTCTGACGGAGATTCTACAGGGGTTCCGCAACGATCGGGATGCCGCTGCGGCTGTTGCGCTCTTGCGGCATCTTCCTTTCGTCAGCATGATCGGCTGGGCCATTGCGGTGAAGTCGGCCGAGAACTACCGGGCACTTCGCGCTCGGGGAATCACGGTTCGCAAAACGGTTGATCTGTGGATCGGCACGTACTGCATCGAGCACTGCTTTCCGTTGCTGCACAATGACAGGGATTTTGGCCCGATGCAGGAGCACCTGGGACTGATGCCCGCATGACCCCCTGCCGCGCCGTCATCTTCGATTTCGACGGCATCATCGTCGAATCCGAGCACATCAAGAGCCGGGCGTTCGCGGCGCTTTACCGGGAGCACGGGCAGGATGTGGCCGACGCGGTGGTCGCCCACCACGAGGCCAACGGCGGCATCTCCCGGCGCCAGAAGATGCGCTGGGCGCATCGCACCCTGCTCGGCATCGAGGCGGACGAGGCGTTGCTGGAGGACCTGGGGCGCCGGTTCTCGGCGCTGGTCGAGGACGAAGTGGTGGCCTGCGACGAAGTGCCGGGCGCGCGCGCGGTGCTGAATGCCGAGGCGTCCCGCCGGCCGCTGTTCGTCGTCTCCGGCACGCCGCACGAGGAACTGCAGCGGATCGTCCGCCGGCGGGGCCTCGACGGCTACTTCGCCGAGGTGCACGGCTCGCCACCGGAGAAGCCGGTGACGGTCCGGGGCATCCTCGACCGCCACGGGCTGGCTGCCCGCGAGGTGCTGTTCGTGGGTGACGCCATGGCCGACCTGCGGGCGGCGCGGGCCACCGGTACGCGGTTCATCGGCCGGGTGGCGGACGGCAAGGCGAGCCTGTTTCCACCCGGCACGCCGGTGATCTCGGACCTGACACAGCTGGTGATATGAGCGGTTCAGAGGACACCTCCGACAAGGCCTACCGGAACGCCGCGTTCATGAACAGCCGCAGCGCCCGGCCGCTGCGGATCCTGGCCGAATACCTGCAGCCGGAGCAGCGCTTCGAGGCGTTCCGGATCAGCGACACCATCGTCTTCTTCGGCTCGTCGCGCATTCTGTCGCGCGAGACGGCCGACGCGGCACTGGCGGCGGCGGAGGCGGAGGGTGGCGACGTCGCCGCCGCCCGGCAGGCGCAGGCGATGTCCCGCTACTACGAGGACTGTCGCGAACTGGCGCGCCGGCTGACCGAATGGTCGAAGGGGCTGGAGGAGAAGCGGCGCCGCTTCGTCGTCTGCAGCGGCGGCGGGCCGGGGATCATGGAGGCGGCGAACCGTGGTGCTTCGGAAGCGAAGGGGATCAACGTCGGTCTGGGCATCTCGATCCCGTTCGAGAAGACCGGCAACAGCTTCATCACCCGCCACCTGTCCTTCGAGTTCCACTACTTCTTCATGCGCAAGTTCTGGTTCGTCTACCTGGCGAAGGCGCTGATCGCCTTTCCCGGCGGCTTCGGCACGCTGGACGAGTTCTTCGAGGTGATGACGCTGGTGCAGACCGGCAAGCTGAAGAAGAAGATGCCGATCGTGCTCTATGGCACCGAGTTCTGGGACCAGGTGCTGAACCTGGACGCTCTCGTCCGCCTGGGCACCGTCTCGGCGGGGGACCTGTCGCTGTTCCACCGCACCGACACGGTGGACGACGCCTTCGACTTCATCACCCGGGAGCTGACCGAGGCCATCGGGGCGCCGGGCGTGCGGCTATAGGCGGCACTCGTCACGTTATCATAAGGTGTTGACCCCCGTGACTCGGCGCCTGTGGGCGGGTGGCGCAATCGGCCGCGGCGAGCCGCGACGTGCGCGCCGTCCGCCGCCCGGCGAGAGCAGTATCCGATCAGGCGGAATCGCTTGATCGGATTGACTTGCTCCAAAAATCAGACAGTTGGAGCACGACCGTTTGATCAGATCGGTTCGATCCGATCAAACCGCACTCCAGGCGGGGAGGGGCAGCCGGGGGGGGGCGCGCCGACCGGGTGCCGCGGCGCGTGAAAGCCGTTGGTGAATGAGGCCGGTTGTCACACAATCAGGTCTAAGACCTGCCCCGGCAGGGGCGGGGATCACGGGAGCGGGGTGTGGATCGATGAGCGGACTCGGCGCCGAACTGGAAGCCTTTGCACGGGTGTTCTCCAAGGAGATCGCCGAGGAGAACGCCGCCGTGTTCGCCGGTGCCGGCATGTCGCGCCCCGCCGGCTACGTGGACTGGAAGGAACTGCTGCGCTCGACCGCCGAAGCGCTCGGGCTGAACGTCGATCAGGAGACCAACCTGGTGGCGCTCGCCCAGTACTACTGCAACGAACGCTGCGGCCAGCGCTCGGGACTCACCCGCGTGCTGCTGGAGGAGTTCACCCGCGGCGCCGAGCCGACCGAGAACCACCGCATCCTGGCGCGCCTGCCGATCACCACCTACTGGACGACCAACTACGACAAGCTGATCGAACAGGGACTGGAGCAGGCGGGCAAGCGCGCCGACGTGAAACACACGGTTCCGCAACTGGCGTTCACCAAGCCCGCCCGCGACGCCGTCGTCTACAAGATGCACGGCGACATCGAGCATCCCGCCAGCGTGGTGCTGATCAAGGACGACTACGAGCGCTACCACGTCACCCGGCACCCGTTCGTCACCGCGCTGACCGGCGACCTGGTCTCGAAGACCTTCCTGTTTCTGGGGTTCAGCTTCACCGACCCCAACCTGGATTATGTCTTCAGCCGCATCCGGGCGACCTACGACGAGAACATGCGTACCCACTACTGCTTCATGAAGCGGCTGGTCTTGGGGGATTTCGGCGGCGACAAGGCGCTGTTCGAGTACAGGCAGCGACAGCAGCACTTCTTCATGAAGGATCTGCAGCGCTTCAACATCGAGACGCTGCTGGTCGACACCTATGGCCAGATTACCGAGGTCCTGCAACGCCTCGAGCGACTGTACGTCAGCAAGTCGGTGCTGATCTCCGGTGCGGCGCACCAGTGGGGCGATTGGCCCACCGAGCGGGCGCGCACCTTCGTGCGCGGCCTCAGTCGGACGCTGGTGGACAAGGGATACCGGCTGGTCTCCGGCTTCGGCTTCGGGGTCGGCGGCGCGGTGATCACCGGCGCGCTCGAGCACATCTACGCCACGAAGCGCGGCAAGATGGAAGATCAGCTGGTGCTGCGGCCGTTTCCCCAGGAACCGGTCAGCGGCGAAGAGTGGAAGGCGACCGCGAAACGCTACCGGGAGGACATGGCCGACTACGCCGGTGCCGCCGTGTTCCTGTTCGGCAACAAGCTGAAGGAGGGAGAGGTGGTGCCGTCCGACGGGGTCGAGCAGGAGTTCGAGATCGCGCACGCCAAGGGCCTGGCGGTGATCCCGGTGGGTGCCACCGGCTTCGTGGCGGGAAAGCTGTGGAAGCAGGTGACGGACGACTTCGCGACCTACTACCCGAAGCGTACCGAGGAGTTCCGTGCTCTGTTCCGGACACTGGGCGACGCCGAGGCGACACCGGACACCCTGATCAGCGCCATCGCGGGCGTCCTCGAACTGTGGTCCCAGTGCTGAGGGATGGCGGCGGGAGGCGGTGAGCGGCCGGTCCCCGCCGTGGCCGTCCCCCGCCGGCGCCTACAGTCCTCCATCCGCCGGAAACAGCCGGTCCAGTCGCTCCATCTCGGCAGCGCCGATCTGCACCGGGTTGCCGGCGAGGATGCCGGCCACGTTGCGAAAGGGGGAGCCGATGTGCATGCCCTTGTTGTCGATCACCAGCTCGCGGATATCCTTCTCGTGCGTCGAGCCGCGCATCTTGAGCACCGTGAGCCCGCGGCGCATCTCGCCGAACAGCTCGACATAGCGTAGCAGCACGATCGTGTCCGTGATCGAGGAGATGTGTGCTTCGGTCACCGACGTCCCGCCGGTCAGCGACGGCGTCGTCGCGGTGAACAGGCCGGTGATTTCCTTGTGCTTGCTGAACGCGGTAACGGCGAGAACGAACTCGCGGAAGCCGCGCACGGTGGAGATTCGTTCCAACGCGGAGACCGAGTCGATGGCGATGCGCTGCGGTCTGAACTCTTCGATGTAACCCTTGATCCGCACCAGATGGTCTTCAAGGCTGGCGGACTCCGGATACTCGCAGACCACCTTCAGCTTGCCCTCCTCTTCCAGGGCGTCGAAGTCGGTGCCCCAGCCGATGGCGTTGCGGCCCAGCTGCTCGCGGCTTTCCTCGAAGGCGAACAGCAGACAGCGCTCGCCGGCAGCGGCACCCCCGTGAACGAAGTGGGTCACCATCAGCGTCTTGCCGGTGCCGGTGGCACCGGAGACCAGGATGATCGAATCGCGGAACAGCCCGCCGCCGCACATCCGGTCGAGATCGACGTTGCCGGAGGTCACCCGCATGTCGCCCGAGCGCTGCTTGAGTTCGATCGCCGACAGCGGGATGACGATGATGCCGTCCGAGGGCATGACGGTGAACGGATATTCGCCCTTCTTGTGGGTTGTGCCGCGGAACTTGAGGATCTCGATCGTCCGCCGCCGCTTCTCGTCCTCGAGTACGTTGCGCAGGATGACCACGTTGTCGGCCACGAATTCCTCGACGCCGTAGAGCGCGATCGGAGCGCCGTGTTCTTCCCTGCGCTCGGCGGTCAGCACCGTCGTCACCCCCATCTCGCGCAAGGCCGACGCGATCCGGAACAGCTCGTGGCGCACGCGGCTCGAGCTCTCGAACACGCTGAAGACGGCGCCGATCGAATCCAGCACCACACGCTTGGCGTTGACGGCGCGGACCGCGTGCTCGATCCGCGCCAACAGCGCCCCGAAGTCGTAGTCGCCGACGATCATCATCTCGTGGCTGGGTTCGGGCGAGGCATCGACGAAGATCCATACGCCGTCCACCTCCCAGCGGGCGATGTCCCAACCGAAACTCATCATGTTGCGGCGGATGTCGAGCGGTTGTTCCTCGAAGGTGATGAAGACTCCGCTCTCCTCGTGGCGGCGGATTCCTTCGGCAAGGAACTGGCTGGCGAAGATGGTTTTGCCCGAACCGGCCGAGCCGGCGACCAGCGCCGTGCGACCCTTCGGCAGTCCGCCGTCGGCGATGAAATCGAAGCCTGGTATGCCGGTCGCGACCTTCTCGACATAACGCGCATGTTCCGGCCGTGCCTGCTCCGGAGTGCTCATCGCTACTTCCTCTCCTCGTTCGTTTCACGCACCGCGAGGTCCAGGCCCACCAGCACCCGCTCCCGGTTGGATAGGTCGCCGACGACGCGCCGCAGCGGTGGCGGAAGCTCCTTCACCAGCGTGGGCGTCGCCAGAATCTTCTCGTTCTCGGCAAGCTGCGGGCGCTCGAGGACGTCGATGACCGCGAGGTCGTAGACGCTCGCCAGGTCCTTCTCGCAGATTTCCCTCAGGCTCGAGATGGCCTGTTCGGTTCGCGGCGTGCGGCCGGCGATGTAGAGCTTCAATACGAACTGTTTCATTGCGGTGTCTTCCCTCTGGCGTCCGGCGCGGCCAAGGCATCGATCCGGGTTCCAGTACGCACCCGCAACGCTGGTCCACGACCCCACGACAAGCTGCGATAGAAGGAAACGAGGTGGCCCATCAATTGTACAAGCAGCAGCCGTCCCTCTTCGACATAGCCCTTGTTCTTGCGCGCCGAGCACTCCTCCAGGCGGGCGGTCATCGCCGCCTTGTGCAGCTCCACGGCATCCCGGGGGCCGGCACCGAGCATGCCGAGGCGATCGGCAATGTCGTTCAGGTCCTCTATCAGCGACGCCGTTTCGCGTTTTGAGCGGCCCATCAGCGAGCGGTCCAGCAATTCGCCGTAGCGACGCACCAGTTCTTCGAATTCCTGCGGTGCCCGTTGCGCCAGCGGAACCGTACCCAGGCTGCGCTCGGTGATCGGCAGCGGCGTCGGGCCGCTCAACACGTTCAGGCCGCCCAGCTCCCGATTCCGGGAAACCTGCTGGTTCGCCTCCTCCTGCAACCGTTGGAAGCGGCTGCGCTCGATGGCGTAGCGGACTGCACGCGGCAACTGCAGGCCGTCGACCTCAGTCGCCCCCAGGCAATCCTGCGCGCCGGCCTGCAGGGCTTCGATGGCCAGGGTTTCCTCGCCACCGCGGCTGATCGCGATCAGCGGCACACCTGGCGCGCAGCCGCACACCTGCGCGATCACCTTGATGCTTTCCTCGCCCAGCGAATCCAGATCGACGAACAGCAGCTCCGGTGCGTCCTCGGCGATTTGATCGCACGCCCGGTCTGCCGTCACCCCCTGCACGATTGCCGAGTAGCCCGTGTTCCCGGACAGCAGCGCCGTTTCCAGACGCGCCGACGCGCCCGGATCGCTGCCGATCAACAGGATATTCCACGGGCGATCGGGCATCTCCTCCCCTTGTATGCGCGTGACATCAATCAAGAAACGACATCGAGACCACGGGAAGCTCCCACTGCGTGCGCGACGTCCCCTTACTCAACGCCTACGGCGGCGCCACTCTACCCAAGGCAAGGCAGGACAACCAGAGGCTTTATGACGCTTTGCGGTGTCCCTGCCGAAGTTAGGGGTGCGCCGGAGCCGGATGGGGTCCTCCGGCGGCCACATTCGACATATGCGAGAATCTGGGTGTCCGGCCGAAAATGAGTTGGGTGATTTCAGCGGGTTGTGATTCCATCGTGTTGCCGACAAGAGGGGATGACGAAGCAGCCCCGGCGTGAAAACATTCGGCCGACGGATCGGCGGGACGGATTGCGTTATGCAAGCGATACGACGGATGCGAAGGGGGCGTTGATCGCCGTGTTCATGCCGGCGCGCAGGGCTTCCAAATCCTGCCCCGCCGCCGGGTGGTCGAACGCCCGCTTGCCCGGCTCAACCGCAACCGCCGCCGCGCACTTGATCAACCTGTGCGATTCCGAGTCGGGCACCAAATGTTCTGTGGCGGCAGCGCCGTGATCGGGATGCGCCGCTTTTCCGCCAGTGGATATCAACCGTATATCATAACATGATGAACAACCTTGGACGCTGATGTACAAATGTCTTACAACGTCGTCTGCCAGTGATACGCATCTGCAAACCGGACGACCTGCCGCCGATGACTCGCAAACGCCTTTTGATCGTCGATGACGAGCCGCGCTTCGCGGCGTTCGTCGAACGGGTGGCAGCGCCACTGGGATACGATGTGGAAGTCACGACCCACGGCCGCGAGTTCCAGGCCGCGTACCAGCGGATACCGCCGGATATCGTCGTTATCGACATGGTGATGCCCGATATCGACGGGAACGAACTCGTGCTGTGGCTGGTCGAGCAGCGCTGCGCCGCCGACATCATCATCATCACCGGCTACCATCCGGACTATGCGGTCAATGCTCGTCTACTCGCGGAGTTCAAGGGGCTGCGCTCGGTGGCGACCTTGAGCAAGCCGGTGAGCGTGGCGCGCCTGCGCGAGGCGCTCGTTCCCGTGGACGGGGAGCCGCCGGAGGGCGAGCGTGCGTGATCGTCGCGAACTGATCGTCCTGTTTCTGACCACGTCGGCCATCGCCCTCGCCGTCGGTGCGGTCGCCTTGGGTACGGTCTACCAACTGCGGATCGACGACGCCCGCGACCGGCTCGCCGAGGCGGCGATGCTGCAGGCGGACCTGTTCCGTCAGGCCACACCCCCACCGGCTGCGGACCTGTCGCCACAATCCGCCGCCGCCCTGCCGCTGTCGCGTCTGCTGGGTCGGGAGGGGACGATCACGCTCGGACGCCTCGCCGGCGACGCGCCCGTCTACGTGCCCAACCCGTGGCTGCCGGACCTGCCGATGGCACCGGCGAGGACCCTCTCGGCAGAGCGGGACGAACCTCTGCACCGCGCGCTGTCCGGCGAAACCGGCAGTCTGATCGGCGACGACGGCAGCGGAACGCGGATGCTGGCCGCGTTCGCCCCGGTTCCCGACCGTCCGCTGGGAGTGGTCGCGCGGATGCCGCTTGCGTCGGTGTGGGGCCCCGTCGCCGATGCCGCGAAGGTGACCGGTGCCGCCGTTCTGGTGCTGATCGGCCTCGCTGCCGGCGTCCTCCACCTGGTCGGTTCCCCCCTCGTGCGTCGCCTGCGCAGGAGCGAGGGCCGGTTTCGCGCACTGTTCGAAAATCTGCGCAGCGGCGCAGCCGTGCTGCGGTCGGGCGGGGACGAGTTCGTGGTCACCCGCTTCAACCATGCCGCTGAACGCATCCAGGGCATGGCGCGCCAGGACGTCCTGGGTCGGTCGCCCGGAGAGGCTTTTCCCGCCGCTGCCCAGGGCGGGCGCCTGTCCGAAGCGCTGCGTCGGGTCTGGCGCAGCGGCCAGCCGGAACACGTTTCATCGGTCTCCTATGCCGACGGCCGCGCCGCCGGCTGGCACGAGCACGATCTGCAGCGGCTGTCGGCGGATGAGGTCGTCGTTCTGTTCGACGACGTCAGCGACCGCAAGCAGGCGGAAGAGGCGCTGAAGGAGAGCGAGGCGCGCTGGCGCTCGATCATCGAGGCGCATGCGCAGGCGGTCGTCATCGTCGATCAGAAGCACGAAATCCGCTTCGTCAACAAGGCCGCCGAAGCCCTGTTCGCGCATACGGCGCAGGATCTGATCGGTGCGCCGTTCGGCTTTCCGCTGGTTCAGGGCGACGTCGCCGAGATCGAGATCATCCGCCCCGGCCGGAGCATCGCCTACGGCGAGATGCGGGCGATCCCGATGCGCTGGGGCGGCCAGGACAACTTCCTGCTCATCATTCAGGACGTCTCCGCGCACCGGCGGGCGGAAGGGGATCTGCGCAAGCTGTTCCAGGCGATCGAGCAGAGCCCGGCATCGGTGATGATCACCGACGTCGAGGGCCGGATCGAGTACGTCAATCCCAAGTTCACCGAGACGACGGGTTACACCTATCCGGAGGTGGTCGGCAAACCCCCCGGCTTTCTGCGCTCGGGCCATACCTCGGCGGAAGAGTACGAGAACCTGTGGGAGATCATCAGCGCCGGGCAGGTGTGGCGCGGTGAATTCAGGAACCGGCGGAAGAACGGCGAGCTGTTCTGGGAACTGGCGTCCATCGCGCCGGTGCGGGACGCGCGCGGTAAGGTGACCCACTACGTCGCCGTCAAGGAGGACATCTCCGAGCGCAAGGCGACCGAGGAACGGTTGCGGCGCTCCCAGCGGATGGAGACGATCGGCCAGCTGACCGGCGGCATTGCCCACGACTTCAACAATCTGCTCGCCATCATCCTGGGCAACCTGCAGCTCCTGGAGGAGAGCCCGGTACTGGACCGGGAGGGGCGCGAGCTGATCGCGGACGCGATCTGGTCGGCGGAGCGGGGTGCACAGCTCACCCACCGGTTGCTGGCGTTCGCGAGGCGGCAGCGTCTGAACCCGAAGATCACCGACCTCAATCTGGTGGTCGAGGAGATGGCGGGCCTGTTGCGGCGGACGCTGGGCGAGCGCACCGCCATCCGCGAGACCCTGGCGCCCGGTGTGTGGCAGACGAAGATCGACCGCGGGCAGCTGGAAAGCGCCCTGCTCAACCTGGTCGTCAACGCCCGCGACGCCATGCCGGACGGCGGCGCGCTCACCATCGCGACACGCCCGGCGGTGCTGCCGCAGGATCTGCCCCGTACGGCCGAAGACCTGGCGCCGGGCGACTACGTGGTGCTGTCCGTGACCGACACCGGCACCGGCATGCCGCCGGAAGTGCTCGAACGGATCTTCGAGCCGTTCTTCACCACCAAGAAGTTCGGCGAAGGCTCGGGCCTGGGGCTGAGCATGGTCTACGGCTTCGTTCGCCAATCCGGCGGCCACATCGCCGTCGAGTCGACGGTGGGCCGGGGAACCACCGTCGCCATCTATCTGCCGCGGGCCGCGGCGGACGAGGCGGACGAGGCGGAGGGGAACTTCGGCAAGCGGGTTTCCGAACGGCCGTCGGGAAACGAGGTGATCCTGGTGGTCGAGGACGACACCCGGGTGCGCAGGACCGCGACCAACATTCTGCGCAAGCAGGGCTACGAAGTGGTCGAGGCGAGCGACGCCAGCGAGGCACTGCGGGCCGTGGACCGGCTGCCGCGGCTCGACCTGCTGTTCACCGACGTGGTGCTGGCGAACGGCATCAACGGCTCCGAGCTGGCGCATCAGGTGTTGTGCCGGCGGCCGGAAACCCGGGTGTTGCTGACCAGCGGGTATGCTCAGCAGATCCCGGCGATCGACGGCATGGACGGCGATGCCGTCGACCTCCTGCCAAAACCGTATCAGCGCAGCGAGCTGGCAGCCCGCGTCCGGGAACTGCTCGACCGTGCGGTCCATTGACACCGGAGGGCGCCTGGTGGTCGCCCCGGATGCGGCGGGATCTTTTCCAGACAGGAATAATTGTCGCAATACTGCAACTTTTAGGGGCGAAAAAGGGATCCGGGAACGTCTACTTGAGTTTGATTCGGGCCAATGCTAGAACGCCGCAACGTGCTTGGGGCCCGTCTGAGCCTGTGGTTCGTAGCCTCGCGTCGATCCGAGGCGTGGGGAATGCAACGCGCGGACGTGACCTCGGTTCTTGGAAGCGCAGAGTGGGGATCCGGTACTGCCGAGGCAGGTGCGGCGGAGCGCATGAGAATGTAAGATTTGCGCGAGGTGTAGCATCCGTCGGCGATGTGGCGCGATCCCACACAGGGCGATCTTGCCGGATCCGCGTGACCGAGAATGCAGGAAGAGGTGACCGCGATCACAGAGTTTCGCGTTCAACCGCAATACGTTGACGAAATCGCGAGCGACTCCGCCCGGCGCCAGTAGCCGAGCCGCGGGCCTGCATCGCCCTAGCTGAGGAGGTCTTGCCGATGTCTGCGCAGGGCGGGGTTAAGGAGCGTCGACACATCCTGACCATCGTGCTCGAGGACTACTGCCACGTCGCTCCGGTCAGCCGCTTCGTGCCGCCCGATTACTGGAACCGGTTCGAAAGCCGGGTCGAACGCAACACCCAGCTGACCCTCGACCTCCTGGACGAAGCGGGCGCAAAGGCGACGTTCTTCGTGCTCGGCTGGATCGGCGAGAACCAGCCCCGCGTCGTCGCCGAAGTCGCCCGCCGCGGTCACGAGATTGCCAGCAAGGGCTTTTTCCATCGCTCGATCAAGGACATGACTCCGGCTCAGTTCCGCGAGGAGGTCCGGCGGGCGCGCGAGGCTCTGGAGAACGCGTCCGGGATGCCGGTGCGCGGCTACCGGGTGCCCAACGGCGGGTTCGGGGCCGACGACCTGTGGGCGCTGGACGTGCTGGCGGAGGAAGGGTACGCCTACGATTCCAGCCTGCGGCCGGTGGGCCTGGAGTTTTCCAAGGAGCCGTTCCGCCGCTACATCCATACGCACCAGCACGACGGGCGCAGCATCGTCGAGGTGCCGCTGTCCAGCTGGCGGCTGGGTCCGCTGACGGTGCCGATTTCCGGTGGCAACTTCCTGCGCCAGCTGCCTCAGAGCTTCATCAACCACGCCATCCACCGGTGGGTCCGGGAGGAGACGGCTCCGTTCGTTTTCTATTTCCACGTCTGGGAACTGGATCCGGAGCAGCCGCGGATCAACGCCGTGTCGCGCCTGGAGCGCATCCGCCAGTACCGCAACCTGGATGCGATGGGCGAGCGTATTCGCCACTATCTGCAAGAGTTCCGCTTCGGAACCGTCGCCGGGCACCTGCAGCTGGACTATCCGGCGTTCGACGAGGCACGCATCCGCACCCACGAACCGGTCCCGACCGCCAAGCGCCTGGAACTTTCCGCCGGACCCGCGGCCGACGGGCAGCCGATCCTGCCGATCAGCGTCGTCATCCCCTGCTTCAACGAGGAAGACACCCTGGGCTACCTGGCGAACACGCTGGACAGCTTCGCCGAGAGCGTCCGCGACCGCTACGAGGTGTCCTACGTGTTCGTCGACGACGGCAGTTCGGACCGGACCTGGGAGCGTCTGAACGAACTGTTCGGTGATCGCCCGGACTGCCAGGTGGTACAGCATCCGCAGAACCGGGGCATCGCCGCGGCGACGCTCACCGGCATCCAGCACAGCACGGCCGAGATCGTCTGCGCCATCGACGCCGACGGCACCTTCGATCCGCATCAGCTGAAGGAGATGATCCCGATGCTGAAGCCCGGCGTCGATGCGGTCACCGCGTCCTGCTTCCATGAGCATGGGCAGGTGATGAACGTACCCGGCTGGCGGATGGCGCTGTCGAAGGGGGCCTCGCTGCTCTACCGCACCGTTCTGCACAACAAGCTTTCGCACTACACCAGCTGCTTCCGCGTCTACCGCAAGAGCGCGCTGGCCGGCATGCAGCTGCGCGACGAGCGCTACGTCGGCATCACCGAAATCCTCAGCTCGCTCGACATGCAGGGCTCGAAGATCGTCGAGTATCCGGCGGTGCTCGAGGTGCGGCTGCTGGGGCAGTCGAAGATGAAGATCGCAAAAACGATCTGGGGTCACCTGCAGCTGATCCGGCATCTGGCGTCGGAACGGATCGCGGGCATGATGTCCTCGCCGCGCGAGACCCCTCCGGAACGGCGGCAACCCTCTTAATCGCTGCAGGCGGTAGCCGATGAAGGATGGAACGGTGGCAAGGACGTGGTGCGTCGTCGGCGGCGGGCTGCTCGGCCTGACCGTGGCGCACCGGCTGGCGCAGGCCGGACAGCAGGTGACGCTGCTGGAGGCAGCGCCGGAACTGGGCGGCCTCGCGTCCGCCTGGCAGGTGGGCGACGTCACCTGGGACCGCTACTACCACGTCATCATGTTGTCGGACCAGCATCTGCGCCGGCTGCTCACCGAGTTCGACCTGGAATCCGGCATCGACTGGAAGACGACGCGCACCGGCTTCTTCACCGGCAGCGGCCTGTACAACCTCAACAACGCCTTCGACTACCTGAAGTTTCCGGCCCTCGGCCTGATCGACAAGATCCGCCTGGGGCTGACCATCGTCTACATGGGCCGGATCCAGGACGGCCGGCATCTGGAGCGCGTGCCGCTCGCCGACTGGCTGACCAAGCTGTCCGGGCGGCGCGTCTTCGAGCAGCTGTGGCGGCCGCTGCTGGCCGCGAAGCTGGGCGACGCCTACCGCAAGACGTCCGCCTCGTTCATCTGGTCCTATGCCCGGCGCTTCTACCAGGCCCGGCAGGGGGCGCAGAAGACGGAGATGTTCGGCTACGTGCCGGGCGGCTACGCGCGCATCCTGGAGCGGTTCGGCGAACGCCTCGCGGGCGAGGGGGTGACGATCCGGACCGGCCATCCGGTCGAACGCATCCGCCGTCAGGACGGCCGTTTCGAGATCACGACGCCGAACGGGCCGCTGACCGCCGACCGGGTGGTGGTCACTTCGGCAGCGCCGCTGGCGGCGACCATGTGCGAGGGGCTGACCGCGGACGAGACCGCCCGCCTGCAGGGCGTCACCTACAACGGCGTCATCTGCGCCTCGCTGCTGCTCAATCGGCCGCTGGGCGGCTACTACCTCACCTACATCACCGACCAATCGATCCCGTTCACCACCATCATCGAGATGTCGTCGCTGGTCGACGCGAGCCGCAACCTGCAGGGCCGGACGCTGGTCTACCTGCCCCGATACGTCACCGGTGACGATCCCTTCTGGCAGCTCTCGGATGCGGAGATCGAGCAGCGCTTCCTGGAAGGCCTGCGCAGGATCTATCCGGACGTGCAGCCGGACCACATCGCGGCGTTCCGCATCGCCCGTGCGCGACAGGTCTATGCGGTGACGACGCTGGGATATTCCGACCGGCTGCCGCCGATGGTGACCTCGGTGCCCGGCCTCGCCGTCGTCAACTCGGCGCACATCGTCAACGCCAGCCTCGCCGTCAACGAGACGGTGGCGCTTGCGGAATCGGCACTGCCGAAGCTGCTGGCGATGGACGCCGAGGCGGCCGGAATGCCGCCGGCCGGCCGCGCCGCCGCCTAACGTCGCTGCACCGGAGGACCCTCGAGCATGCCCGCCGACGGCAAGTCCCTCGCCAGCCTGTCGCTCGATCTCGACAATCAGTGGTCTTACATGAAGACCCGCGGCGACCCCGCCTGGGAGCAGCTGCCGTCCTATCTGGACCTGGTCATCCCGCGCATCCTGAAATTCCTCGACGAACGCCGGCTGAAGATCACCGTCTTCATCGTCGGCCAGGACGCCGAGCGGCCGGAGAACCGGGCGGCGCTGGCCCAGATCACCGCGGCCGGACACGAGGTCGGCAACCACTCGTTCAACCACGACCCGTGGCTGCACCTGTTCAGCGACGCGGAGATCGAGGCCGAGATCGCGCGCGCCGAAGAGGCGATCCTCGCCGCCACCGGGCAGCGCCCGAACGGCTTTCGCGGGCCGGGCTTCAGCTTGTCGAAGCCGGTGCTGGCGACGCTGCTGCGCCGCGGCTACCGGTACGACGCGTCCACATTCCCGACCTTCCTCGGTCCGGTCGCCCGCGCCTACTACTTTTTCGTCACCCGCCTGGACAAGCAGCAGCAGGAGCAGCGCAAGGCACTGTTCGGCGACCTGCGCGAGGGGCTCCGGCCGCTCTCGCCCTATCGCTGGCGGCTCGACGGCGGCGACCTGCTGGAGCTGCCGGTGACCACGATGCCGATCTTCCGGCTGCCGATCCATGTCAGCTACCTGAACTATCTGGCGGGGATCTCGCCGCCGCTGGCGAAGTTCTACTTCGCCATGGCGCTCACGCTCAGCCGCTGGACCGGCGTGCAGCCGTCGCTGCTGCTGCATCCCTTGGACTTCCTGGGCGCCGACGACGGCATCGCGCCGCTGCAGTTCTTTCCCGGCATGAACATCCCGCACCAGCGCAAGCTCGACTGGCTGGACGGCTTCCTCGCCGCGTTCACGCACCGCTTCCGGGTGGTGCCGATGGGGGCGCATGTGGAGGCGATCCAGAACCGGGAGTTGCCCCGGATCGAGCCGGTGTTCTCCGCCGAAGCCACGACGGCCCAGGCCGTCACCGCCTGAAGCGCCGCGCCGGACATCGCCGCGCTCCTGCCCCGCGAGCGGTGACGGCCGCCGGTCGAGGCGCCGATACCGGCTCGCCCGGCGGCGGCGTGCCCGATGCGGTCTGGGCGCGGCCTGGGTGCGGCCTGGGTACGGCCCGGGTACGGCCTGGGCGAAACCCCTTGACCGCGAGCGCTTTGCCGTCCATCTGTTCGCCCACAATTCCCCTACCGAGGAGATGGCATGGCCAAGGAGGAAGTACTTGAGTTCATCGGCGTCGTCACCGAACTGCTGCCCAACGCCATGTTTCGCGTGAAACTGGAAAACAGCCACGAGATCCTGGCCCACACCGCCGGTAAGATGCGCAAGAATCGCATCCGCGTGCTCGCCGGAGACCGGGTCAACGTGGAGATGACCCCGTACGACCTGAGCAAGGGGCGGATCACCTTCCGCTACAAGTGAGCCCCGCCCGGCCGCTCCCGCCTGCCGAGCCTCTCCCCACCGAGTGCGCTCGGCCCAACCCCCACCGGCCGCCCGCCCTGCCGCCCGCTGCGACGACCGCGGGTGCGACGGCCACGGCTGCGACGACCGCGGGTGCGACGATGGGTGTTGGGTTCGTGCTGGCGTCGGGCTCGCCGCGGCGCTTGGCGCTGCTGCGGCAGGTGGGCTACCCGCCGGACGCGGTGCGCGTACCGGACGTGGACGAATCCCCACTGCCCCGGGAACTGCCCCGCGACCATGCCCGCCGCCTCGCTGCCGCCAAGGCGGAAGCCGTGGCATTGCACCACCCGGGCGCGTTGATCCTGGGCGCCGACACGGTCGTCGCCCGCGGCCGGCGCATCCTGCCCAAGGCGGAAGACGAGCGGACGGCGCGGCGCTGCCTGGCGCTGCTGTCCGGGTCCCGCCACCGGGTGTGCGGCGGCGTGGCACTGATCGGCCCGGGCGGCCGGCGGGCGGTGCGTGTCGTCATCACCGCCGTCGCCTTCAAGCGGCTGTCGGCGGACGAGATCGACGCCTACCTGGCGTGCGGCGAATGGCACGGCAAGGCCGGTGGCTACGCCATCCAGGGCCGGGCGGCGGCGTTCGTGCGCCAGATCGTCGGCTCCTACTCGAACGTGGTCGGCCTGCCGTTGTTCGAGACCTGCGCGCTGCTGGCGGGCGCGGGGCTGGCCGCGTCCGCGGCCTGTCCGGACCACCTCGCGACCCCGGGGGAGGGTGCGGATGCCGATCGATGAGGTGCTGATCAGCGCCCGGATCGGCGATGGGCGGATCGGCGATGGGCGGATCGGCGACGTGCGGGCCGCCGGCCGCGAGCGCGGCGTGCTGGTCGAGCTCGCCTTCGGCGCCGGGGCCAAGGGCAGCGAGGACCCCCAGGACCCCAGGGGGCCCGGGGACGTGCGCGTCGGCGACGTCTACCTGGGCCGGGTGCGCAGCCGGGTGCCGGCGATGGGCGGCGCCTTCGTCGACATCGGGCCGGGCCGCCCCGGCCTGCTGATGGCGGCCGACGGGCCGGAAGGCCGGCTGCCCTCGGAAGGGGATACCGTGGTGGTCCGCGTGCTGCGCGCGGCCGAGGGTGAGAAGGGCCCCAAGCTGGCCGCCCGCGTGCCGGACGCGGGTGCCGGCGATGCGTGCACTGCCGCCGCACCGGGCCCGGCGCCGCGCCGGCTCGCCCGCGGCCCCGATCCGGTCCAGGCGTTGCTGCTGCGTGCGGACGCCGCGGGGGCGCTGGCGCGCGTCGTCGTCGACGATCCGCACACGCTCGTCCGCCTGCGGACGGCACTGCCCGCACTCGCCCCGCGCCTGCAGCCCTGGCGCGGGCAGGCACCGCTGTTCGAGGCGGAAGGGGTGAACGAGGCGATCGAAGCGGCGCTCGATCCCCGGGTGCCGCTCCCGGGCGGCGGCCGGCTGGTCATCGAGGAGACGGCGGCGCTGGTTGCGATCGACGTGGATCTCGGCAGCGAGGCGGGGGGGTCGGCGAAGGCGGCCGCACTCGCCTGCGACCTGCAGGCGGCCGCCGCCATCGGCCGCCAGCTGCGCCTGCGCGAGCTTGCGGGGCGGATCGTCATCGATTTCGTTCCCATCCGCCGGCCGGCGGACCGGGCCCGGGTGCTGGCGGCGCTGCAGGCGGGCCTCGACGACGGCGAGCGCAGCCTGCGGCTGGGCGGCTGGACGAGGCTGGGGCTGGTGGAGCTCATCCGCGAAAAGCGGGGACCGTCGCTTGCCGCCCGGCTCGGCCCGCCGTGCCCGGCCTGCGGCGGGGCGGGCCGGGTGATGCCCCCACCGCCGCCGGCGGTGGACGGGCGATGACCGGCGGCAGGCCGGACCGGGCGACCGGCGGCGGCGCGCGCCCGTGCCCGATCTGCGGCCGGCCGGCCGACCCGGCCCGGCGCCCGTTCTGCTCGCAGCGCTGCGCCGACGTGGACCTGCACCGCTGGCTCTCCGAATCCTACCGCATTTCGGTGTTGGAGGACGACGCCGCCGAGGAGGACGACGACGCCGAGGAGGGCGAAGGCGGCGAGGAGGGGGGTGCGGGGCGGTGAGCCCGCCCGATCCCGCGCGCACCCACCGGGCGCGCGCCCTACGCCACGAGGCCACGCGGGCCGAACACGCGCTGTGGCGGGGCCTGCGCGGCCGGGGCCTCGGCGGCGCCAAATTCCGCCGCCAGCACCCGCTGGACCCGTTCATCGTCGATTTCGTCTGCCTCGCAAGGCGCCTGTTGGTCGAGGTGGACGGCGGCCAGCACGCCCCGGAGTTGGGCGGGCCGGACGACCGCCGCCGCGACGCCTGGCTGCGGGCGGAGGGCTTCCGCGTCCTGCGCGTCTGGAACCACGAGGTGCTGGGGAACCTGGACGGCGTCCTGCAACGCATCGAAGAAGCGCTGACGGAAGTCCCCTGAGCCCAGGCCCTCGCCCGCTTGCGGGAGAGGGAGGGGACCCGTGCGGCAGCACGGGGAGGGTGAGGGGGCGAGCGCCAGCGAGCCTGGCGGCGGCGGCAGGGACTGACGCGGCGCGCCGACGCGCGCCCCTCACCCCGACCCTCCCGCCGGGCGGGAGAGGGAGCGCTGCGGGAGAGGTGGAAAAAGAAAGCCCCGCCTCCTTGCGGGAGGCGGGGCCGGTCGTGTGCCGCTGGCACCCCTCACCGAGGTGAGGGGTGTTTGCAGGCGACTTTAGGCGAAGAGGATGTCCCCGGCGACCAGCGTCTCGTCGACGATGCCGAGGAGGCGCAGTTCGGCGGCCGAAAGCGAGCCGCTGGTGTCGGCAGCCGTGTAGGAGTAGAGCGCGGTGTTGCCGTCCCCGGAAACGAACGCGAGGATACGCTCGTCGCCGACGGTCTCGTTGGTAATCGCACCCAAGGCGGCGTTGAGATCGGCCAGGGTGAGGAGATCGGCCGCAGTTGGGGTGGCTGCACCCGCTGCCACCAACTGGACGGTGTCGTCACCCGTACCGGAATCGTCGAAGTCGATGCCAGCGCCGTAGGCGATGGCGTTCACCGCAGACGCTGCGGTTCCGGTCATGCTCGCCGTCAGGAAGTCAACGAGGAACACGATCTTGTCTTCGGCCGTGGTGAAGTCGGTGAAAGTGTCGCCCTGGGTTGCTTCCAGGGTACCGGCAGTACCGGCATCCGCGGCCGCGTTGTAGATGACGCGATCGGCAACCGCTTCGGCATCGGTCAGGATAAGGGCATCGGCTCCTGCACCGCCGATGATCTCGTCCGCGCCGGCGCCGCCGGTGATGCTGTCGGCAGCCGCACCGCCGGTGATGCTGTCGGCACCCGTACCGCCGCTGATCGTATCGGCGCCCGCACCGCCGATGATCGTGTCGGCGCCCGCACCGCCGGTGATGCTGAACTTGCCGTCCGCTTCCGCCGACCCGGTGAAGGTCATCGTCGCGCCGGCATCGGTCAGTGCTGCCGCAGTCACGGTCAGCGTTGCGCCCGCCGCCACATTGCTGTCGTGGGTCGTGATCTTGATGTCGTCGGTCGCGGTGCCGCTGGCGAGGACGGTGAGCGTCTCGAAGCCGGAGACGTTGGCTCCGAATACTGCACCGGTGCCGTCGTTGTCGGCGGTGATGCTGAGTTCGTCACCGGCATCGCTGCCGCCCTTCAGCGTGTCGTTGGCGTCGATGGCCGCTGCGACCGCCGAAATCTTCAGGTTGGCAGTCGATGCGGAGGCGTCGATGTTGTCGTTGCCCAGCGCGATGCTCACCGTCAGCGCGTTGGTGAAGCCGGCCTGAACCGTGACGACGTCGTTGGCGACGGCGTTGCCGGTGATCGTCGCCAGCCCGGAGGCGTTGGCGAGGGCTGCCAGGGTGGCGTTCAACGCTTCCGTCGCATCCTTCATCGCCAGCGTCTGCACGTTGTCGATGTTGGTGAAGTCGGCGTCGACGATCGTCGCCGCGTCCGTCATCTGCAGCGTGTTCGCCCCGGCACCGCCGTCGATGGTGTCGCTGGAGTCGAGGTCGGCGGTGGCGAACTGGAAGGTGTCGTCGCCGCCTTCGCCCAGCAGCGAGTCGTTGCCGGTTCCGGCAATCAACGTGTCGTTGCCGAGACCGCCGCGGAGCGTGTCGTTGCCGGCGGCGCCGTCGAGCGTGTTGGCGGCGTCGTTGCCGGTGATGTCGTTGGCCTCGCCGTTACCAACGCCGTGCAGGGCGGTGGCGCCGGCCTTGAGGATCAGGTTTTCGACGTTGGCAGTGAGGGTGTAGCTTTGTCCCGCCGCTTCGTCGAAGTTGACGGTGTCTTCGCCGCCGTCGGCCGCTTCGGTCACTTCGTCGACGGCACCGCCGCCGCCCTGAACGTCGTCGACGTAGTAGGTGTCGTCGCCGTCGCCGCCTTCCATGGTGTCGCCGCCGGCACCGCCCTTGCCGTCGATGATGTTGTTGCCGCTGTTGCCCTTGATCAGGTTGCCGGCGGCTCCGTCGTTGCCGGTGGCGTCGATGTCGGCCGAGCCGGTCAGCGTCAGGTTTTCGACTTCGGTCAGTGAGGCGAGGGTGTACGTGATCGAGGCCTCGACCGTGTCGCCGGTGTCGCCGGCCGCCTCGGTGATGGTCTCGCCGGATTCGTCGATAACGTAGGTATCATCGCCGCCGCCACCGATCAGCGTGTCGGCCTTGCCGTCCTTGCCGCCGTCGAGCCTGTCGGCGCCGGCATCGCCAGTCAGTTCGTCGGCGCCGGCACCACCGGTCAGGGTGTCGTCGTCGGCCTTGCCGTCGATCTTGTCGTCGCCGGCACCGCCGTCGATGTCGTTCTTGCCGGCATTGCCCTGGATGGTGTTGTTCGAGCTGTTGCCGATGATGTCGATGTCGCCGGCGCCGCCGAGGGTGGCGTTCTCGACGTTGTCGCTCATCTGCCAGTTGCTGGCGGTGCTGGTGACCTCGTCGGTGCCCTGGCCGGCCAGTTCGGTGATCTTGTCGTTGGTGTTGTCGACGGTGTAGGTGTCGTTTTCGGTACCGCCGACCATCGTGTCGGAGCCGGCACCACCGTCGATGGTGTCCTTGCCGGCGCCGCCGACCAGGCTGTTCTCGGCGTTGTTGCCGGTCAGCGTGTTGTCCTGGGCGTTGCCGGTGCCGTTGATCGCCCCGGAGTCGAGGATCAGCGTCTCGACGTAGCTGGACAGCGTGTAGCTGGCCGCGGTGCTGTGGACGATGTCGGTGCCTTCCGCGTCCTTCTCGGTGATCACGTCGGACGCGCTGTCGACGTAGTAGGTGTCGCCGCCCGCGCCGCCGACCATCGAGTCGGTGCCGGCATCTCCCTTCAAGATGTCGTCGCCCTTGCCGCCGATCAACGTGTCGTTGCCATCGCCGCCGGTCAGCTGGTTGGCGCCGTCACCGCCGGTGAGCGTGTTGGCGAGCGTATTGCCGGTGGCGTTGATGTCGCCGGCGCCGAGCGTGACGTTCTCGACGTTGGCGACGGCTGCGATGGTGACGGTGATCGAACTGGAGACGGTGTCGGTGCCTTCGCTCGCCGCCTCGGTGATGCCGGCGACGTCGCCCGCCTCGCCGATGACGTAGACGTCGTTGCCGGTGCCGCCGACCAGAACGTCGTTGTCGCCGTCCACGCCGCCGTCGAGGCTGTCGTTGCCGGCGCCGCCGACCAGGGAGTCGGCGAGGTCGCCGCCGACGAGCGTGTCGTTGCCGGTGCCGCCGGTGATCGTGTTGACCAGGTCGTTGCCGGTGCCGGTGCTGCCGGTGGCGCTGAGCAACAGGAGCTTTTCGACGTTGGCATCCAGGGTGTAGGTGGTCAGCGTCGTCTTCACCGTGTCGGAACCGGCGCCGACGCCTTCGGTGACCGTCTCGCCCGCCTTGTCGACG